>Ga0308167_1000547_pt1 | contig 62707 bp, 58 predicted proteins | sample PhyCR1_2_FD_202138 | JGI IMG/M metagenome (GOLD analysis project Ga0308167, IMG submission 202138) | Phyllosphere microbial communities from UC Gill Tract Community Farm, Albany, California, United States - DLSLRC.R1 | ecosystem: Host-associated > Plants > Phyllosphere > Unclassified | place... | reverse complement strand
CACCGTTCGCAAGATCAGCTTCCAGGTGGGCGTCGAGCGTACGTTCCCGGTGCACTCCCCGGTGATCGACCACATCGAGGTCGTCACCCGCGGTGACGTGCGTCGCGCGAAGCTCTACTACCTCCGCCAGCTGCGGGGCAAGAAGGCGAAGATCAAGGAGAAGCGCGACAACTGACGCGCAGGTTCTCCACAGCACCCCGGGACACGATGTCCCGGGGTGCTGTGTTATCCCCGGGGTGTGCGACCCTTGATGATGCCGTCTCCGTGCGGTGCGAGACTGTGAAGGAACCCTCATGACGACTGACTCCGCCGCCGCGTCCACTCCACCGACGAAGCGGCGTCGCGGGTTCCTCGTCTTCCTGCGAGACGTCCTCGTGATCGTCGTGATCGCGGCGCTCGTCTCCTTCGTCGTGAAGACTTTCGTCGTCCGCTCCTTCTACATTCCGTCGGCCTCGATGGAACGCACCCTGATGGTGAAAGATCGCATCCTCGTCGATGAGTTGACACCCCGGTGGAACGACTACGAACGCGGCGATGTCGTCGTCTTCAAGGATCCCGGCGGGTGGCTCGACGGGCAGCCGCAGACTCCGGCTCAGCCTCCGCTCATCGAAGCGTTCGACTGGATGCTCAACGTCATCGGGATCTCTGCCACGGACTCTCAGGATCACCTCGTCAAACGGGTGATCGGATTGCCGGGCGACCACGTCGTCTGCTGCAACGCGCTCGGGCAGATCACGGTCAACGGTGCGCCCATCGACGAGCTCGGCTACCTGAATCTCCCGGACGGCGACACCGCTGCGTCCAACGAACCCTTCGACGTGGTCGTGCCGGAGGGGTCCCTCTGGCTGCTCGGAGACAACCGGGATCGTTCGCGGGACTCGCGGGCGCATCAGGATCTCCCCAGCGGCGGATTCGTGCCGATCGAGAACGTCGTCGGCAAGGCGTTCTTCACGACATGGCCCTTCGACCGCATGGGAACGATCGACGGCCACCACGACAGCTTCAACGGCGTCCCGGATCCGGAATGAGCGTCGTCGCTCCGAAGCTCACTCTCGAGCGCAGGCTGCTGAGTGAGTGCGATCTCATCATCTCCCTCGACGAGGTCGGACGCGGCGCGCTTGCCGGGCCGGTGGCGGTCGGAGCTGCCGTGATGGATGCGGCCGGTGCGCGCCGTCGCGTGCCCGAAGGACTCCGGGATTCGAAGCTCGTCACCGAGAGGCGTCGACCTGACGTCGCTGCGAGGGCCGCGGCATGGGTGCAGGCATCGGGAGTCGGCTGGGCGAGTGCGGCCGAGGTCGACTCGGTGGGCATCATGCGGGCGCTCGGGCTCGCGGCATCGCGCGCCGTGCAGAGCGTGGTCGATTCGGGAGTGGTCCTCGACGGAGCGCTCGTGCTGCTCGACGGCAATCACGACTACGTCTCGCCCGTGCATCCGGTTCCGCTGCGCGTGCGGCCCGTGGTCAAAGGAGACCGTGACTGCGCGTCGGTCTCAGCGGCATCGGTGATCGCGAAGGTGGCGAGAGACACCTACATGGCCGAGCTCCACGAGAGCCACCCCGCGTATCAGTGGGACAGGAACAAGGGATATGCGAGCCTCGAGCATCGCGATGCGATCAGGAGCCTCGGGCTCTCCCCGCATCACCGATCATCCTGGGTCATCACAGATGTCCCGACTCTGTTCTGAGCCTGCGTGCGGCATCGCAGTGTCGCCGACTCTAGGATGGAGGGATCATGGATGAGGAAGCCTTCGACGACTACGACCGCGAGCTCGAGCTCGCGCTGTTCCGCGAGTATCGCGACGTCGTCGCACAGTTCCAGTATGTGGTCGAGACCGAACGGCGGTTCTACCTCGCCAATGAGGTGAATGTCGTACGCCGTGATACCGAGCACGACTTCTACTTCGAGATCTCGATGAGTGACGTCTGGGTGTGGGACATCTACCGTGCCGACCGCTTCGTGAAGGCCGTGCGGGTGCTGACGTTCAAAGACGTCAACGTCGAAGAGCTGCAGCGCCGCGAGTTCGAACTGCCGCAAGAGCTGTCGCTCGACGGGGAGTGACCTCTTCTGCACGGCTCAGGTTTCTGACGGGCTGTCCCGAGGGACTGGGGCTGCGGCTCATTCGGAGCGCTGATCGGCGCGGGCGCTCGACAGGCTGTCACCATGGCAGCGAAAGACGAGCTCGGTAGACACGGTGAAGAGCAGGCGGTTCGATACCTGACAGGCATCGGATATGAGGTGCTCGACCGCAACTGGCGATGTGCGCAGGGCGAGATCGACATCGTCGCCTGTCGCGGCCGCCATCTGGCAGTCGTAGAGGTCAAGACAAGACGCACCATCGCTCACGGGCACCCGTTCGAAGCGGTGGACGCCCGCAAGGTACGCCGGTTGTGGCAACTGGCCCATGCGTGGGCCGCCGATCATCCCGACCAGGCCGGCGGCCTCATGATCCGGATCGAGGCGATCGGGATCATCGGCGCTGACCCCGCGCACAGCACCCTCGAACACCTCGTGGACGTGTCGTGAAGACGGCTCGCACCTGGGCGGTCGCGCTCACCGGGGTCGATGGACACATGGTCGAAGTCGAAGCGGACATCTCGAATCAGACGCCCGATTTCAAGATCATCGGGCTGCCCGACAAATCACTCGGCGAAGCTGTTCAGCGGGTCCACAACGCGTGCAAGAACACCGCGCTCGATCTTCCGCGTCGTCGACTGACGGTGAACCTCTCGCCCGCGAGCCTCCCCAAGCAGGGAGCGGGCTTCGACCTCAGCATCGCCGTCGCTGCGCTGGCAGCCGGGGGAGCGCTGTCGAGCCGGTCCATCGCCCGCGTGGTGCATCTCGGTGAGCTCGGGCTCGATGGTCGGCTCCGGCCCGTTCCCGGAGTGCTGCCGTCGGTGTTCGCTGCTGCACGCGCGGGTTTCGACACCGTGATCGTCCCCTGGGGCAACGAGGCCGAGGCGAGGCTCGTGCCGGGAATCGAGGTGCGCCCTGCGGCGAGCCTCTCGCAGGTGGCGGTGTGGCATGGTGCAGAGGTCGACGTGCTCGAGGCGGATCCGGTCGCGGCCGCAGCGGTAGCGCGCGAGCGTCCCGAAGAGTTGGACCTCGCCGACGTCGTGGGGCAGGAGAACGCCGTGCGTGCGCTGATCGTCGCCGCGGCGGGAGGACACCACATGATGCTCAGCGGCCCGCCGGGGGCAGGGAAGACCATGCTCGCACGACGGCTGCCTGGCATCCTTCCGAGTCTTACCGAAGACGAAGCGCTCGAGGTGGCGTCGATCCGCTCGCTCACGGGCGAGTCGGTGCAGGCTCTCGACGTGATGCCGCCGCTGGAGTCGCCGCATCACAGTGCATCGGTCGCGGCGCTCGTCGGAGGTGGAACGAGGTCTGTGCGCCCCGGGGCGATCTCTCGGGCGCACAGGGGTGTGCTCTTCCTCGACGAAGCTAGTAACGCCTAATCTCAGCCGTGTTCGCGTTCAGACAGCGATGTATCGTTGGGCTCCGGAGGGGACATGCCATCACGAGCCATCAAGACATTCGCGGAACTGGATCTGGACGTCGCGAACCTGTTGGGACAACACTCATCGACAGGCACCGTCGGGCGGCCAAAAGGTGACAACGGCCCGATACTAAGGTCCGCAGTTGTGCTGATGGCCACCGCTTGGGAGAACTACGTCGAACTCGCAATCACGCAGGCTTTTGAGCATGTGCTCGGCGTCATCGCTCATGATCACTCGTTGCTCGTAGGCGGCGTGAGGACTGCGGTTGAAGCCAAAGGCAAGAGGGACCCGTGGACGCTTGCTGGCCCGGGATGGGTCAACACGGCGAGATCACTTGTTGAGCAGCAGGTCCGTGAACTCAACAACGCGGGTCCAGGGCAGGTCGACGGACTCATACACTTCGCGTTCGGCCTCGAGGACTTTGTCGAGGGCCTCGGGTGGAAGGGGCAGAAGCGGGGAAGTATCGTTCCCGAGCTAGCGAAGCTGATCAACGACGTCCGCGGGGACATAGTTCACAAGGGGAAGACGACCGAGCCCCTGAGAAAGCCGACTGTTGAGCGCTGGAGGAAGTTCTTGGGAAAGCTTGTCGAGGCGATGGATAGAGAGCTCGCGGCGCAAGTCGACGCCCGGTGTGGTTCAACTCCGTGGCCGTAACTCCGCGTGCGGCAACCGCCACTCGTTCCCACTTCCTGAATCGCGCGTTCTTCCTCAGAAGTCGACGCCGTCGTCGTCACCGTCACGGTGCCTATCGAACAGGTCAAGCAGGTCTGGATCCTGGATTGCAAGCGTGTCCCGAACCGAATCAACACGCTCTGCAAGCGACTCGTCTGTGCCGAAGAGGCGGCGGAGATCGTCTCCTCGGAGGCGGCGGATCTTCTTCGTTGCGCGACTTCCATCGGTTTCTTCCGTGCCTTCAACGACGCCGCCCTTGAGGAGCGCCAACGTAAGGTCTGGGTGCCACGGTATCTCCCACTCGACCTTGCCCTCGACGTCGTATCGCGCGGCTCCAATAGTCCGAAGTAGGCGCGGCTCCGTGGCCAGAACAGCCGGATCGTCGGTGCGGATCTGTTGGAGCCAGCCGTGCTGAATGGGCGCTGCGGCCTTCGCCGAGAGCATGCTTTCGGAATCACGGGGAGTTCGGCTAACAATGACCAGCAGGAGGTAACGACCGCCGTGCCAGTCGACCTTCGGCAGTAGGTCGACGACTGCTTGCTCAAGATCCGCCGGGTCCTCGATGGTCTCGAGCAATCTGGTGACGAGCAAGTCCACAAAGAACTCAGACGATGTCGGGAAGACCCCGGGTCTAGAGGTCGGAAGCGTACGAAGAGTGTTCAGGAGGTAGGGCACGGAGGCCTCCACATGCTGCGCCGAGAACGACTCCGACTGGTCAAGGAGGCCCGCTAGAACCTCAAGACGGATCTGCGGCGTGAGAGCATCCATGTAGCGCGAAAACTCTTGCTCGTTGGTCATCAGATTTGCGGCGGTCTCGGCGTGATTGAAAGCGAGAAGAGCGTCACCCTCGAGGTGTTCGAGATAGAAGCTCAGATGATCCTTATGCGCTACGCGCTTGTGCTTCCTCCAGACCTGCGACGATGCGGAGTCGTAGTGCACGTTCGAGATATGGCGCAGCCCAGCCGGAAAGAGTCGGCGAATCATGCTCTCCGCGATGTCACGACGGTCGCCCGCCGCGGCGAGAAGTGTGTCTATCTGGGCTTTCCCTTCGTCGCTCTGCAGGCCGAGTACCGAGCCGCTCACTGAGGTGAGCGCTGACGCTGCGGCGGGTAGACATGCAAAAACGTCTGGCATGAACGTTCGCACGGCTTCAAGGGCGAGCAGATCTGAGACTGCGATCCGCCCCCGGAAAGGTCGGAGGGAGCCACTCACCGCCAGGGTGTACCGGCGCACATCGCGCATATGCCTAATCAGCGGGGCGACAAGGTCAGCGAAGGCATCAAGCCACGCGGCCTGGTCTTCTTCATCAACCCAGTCGACTCCGCTTGTGGCTTCTTCCAGAAGAGTCAGAGTCTCGATTCGAAGCGTCTGTTGCTGAATCACCGGCAGGTCCACTGCCACTTGCAGGATCTTCTCGAGGTAATCACGCCCATGGACGGGACCCTCAGACAGTGCGAGCTCGACCCGTTGTCGGTCGAATGACACGAGATAAGTGATCTTGGGGAAACTGGCTGTGAGCCGCACGAGCTTGAACAAGTCGCGGATTTCCTGTGTGCTGAGGCGATCGATGTCATCGAGGATCACGATGATCGGGCTCGGTGCCGACTTCAGTTTCGCAATGATCTTGTTTCTTCGGGCGTCTACGCTTCCGGCGTTCTTCTTAGATGCAGCGCTGATCAGCTTGCTCAACCCTCGTCCGCGTTCGATCCACGGTCCCAGAATCGGCAGCCATCCCAAACCCTCCAGGGCGCCGCCGTACTCGCCGATAGCTTCGCCGATGTCTGCAAGACCTGAGCGTACTTTGAGCTGCTCAGAAAGCTCCGCGAAGAACGACGTCACGAGTTGGTCTGCGCCGCTGAACATCCACGGATTGAAGTCAATGACGACGGCGTCTGCTGCTTTAAAGTGTGGACGCGTGAGGTTGAGGAATGAAGACTTCCCAGTCCCCCAGGGGCCGAGGACGCCCACAACCAGGCCCTCTGAATCATCGAGAGACAGGACATGATCGACGAACCGTGAAGCCGGATCTTCGCGGTTCAGTCTGTCCTCGGATGCTTCCTGAATCGGGTTGTCGCTCTTGATCATGATCGCCCCCTCTAGCGTCTTACCAATCTAGAGTGCGGCGTCGCGGCTCGGTGCGTCTCGGAGACTTGGAGCCCAGTTCGCGATAGTGGAGCGGACTCCGTGCCCGGGAGACGCGGCTCTCGTCGGAGTACGTCCTCATGGCGCGAGTCAATCATCGAAGCACTGACGGCTATGGGAGGCGAAGGTGCCGATGAGGAGATCTACGCTGAGGTCGCGAGCCGCCACACTGCGGGATTCTCGTCGTGATCGGGCGCCCACGGCACAAGCATTCAGGAGGTCCGATAGGGATCGGGCGCTGAAACGTCGCCGCCCCGAGCGCTGACGATGGCCTCGGTGAGTTTCGCGGCTCGGTCGGCGTAGTCCTGGTCTGACTCGCCGGCGACGAGAGTCAGGAGGTCGATGGTGAGGAGATGTGGCGTAGAGGGCCGTTAGCTAGGCCTTTTCGAGGGCTGGATACGCGCTGACGACGTCCGGGAAAGCCCGTTTGGCGGGTACGCTTCGGGCGCTTCCGGCGCGGGTTTGCGCGGATTTTGCCATGGCGGCCGCCTTTCGGGCGGCGCGACGAGCGGGCAAAACGGAGAGCTATGCGCAAAAACAGGGCGAGGCTATGCCTCTCCGGGGAGACGTGGACGGGGGTAGGGGAGAGGGCCCCCAGGGGCGTTGACAGTAGAGTCCTGGCATGGTGACTATTCGCGTCAAGTTCGTCTCTTGGTCCAGTGCAGTCGGGGAGAATCGCGCTCAGGACGTAGAGCTCGTCGGTGAGGCTGACGATTTGTTCGCGGACGTGATTCTGGCGCGTATTCCGTCGGAGGAGTCGCATGCCGGGCACGTCGACGTGAGAGTCCCCGGCACCGAAGCGTGGACCTTCGCCCCTATCGACCGCGGAGTCACGATGCGTCAGGTTCACACGTTCGCCGGAGGCGAGGAGATCACCGTAAGCCGCGTTGGACGTGGCGGCGGCGGCCTGATGGACACGTTGTCCGAGTGGGTCGGCGCAGGGCTCACTGTGGTCGGCATCTGGGACCTCTTGCGTCAGGGACATGGCGCCTTTGGGGCCGCGCTTTACCGGAGTCAGCGGGCAGAAGCGAGACGATGGCTGATCGTTGGGACGCACACTCAGCCGCACCTTGAGTTGACGCAGTGGGTCAAGGCGCACCCTGGCTGGGCGATGACTGATGTGACACGGGTATTCACGTTGAACGTGGCAGAGGCCGCAACGCTCCTACGCGCATCTGGATACACGCCCTACGACGCCTCTGGCCAGTACTGGCATGAGATCACTGACTGAGTGCTCCGTGTGATCGTGCCGGAGGACCCGAGTTCGGCGGGTCATCCAGCCCTAGGGGAACTCTGCTTTGCACGTAGAAATAGCCGCGCGCGTTAGCATCGGCGCATGAGTTTCACTCTGGCCGCCGCCGCGCAAGATGCGGTCGTATTTGACCTGACGCCGTGGGTTAGCGCCGTGAGCGCCCTCCTCGGGGCTCTGATCGGAGCGCTCGCGGGCGTGGTCGGCCCGCTGATCGTTGACGCCAAGCGCCGGAAGGCCGACGCCGGGGCTGTCGCGAAGACGGCGCGGGGAGAGGCCATCGTCGAGTGGACCGCCGCAACGGTCGAGCTCGCGAATGTGCACGCCGACGAGTCGCACACTTCCCGCGACTACAGAGAGCCCGCCGCGCGGTCGAACGCCGCGATGGCCAAGTTACGAATGTGCCTCACGTCCTCGGGCGATGCTGACGCTCGTGAGTTCGCCCGTCGGGTGCACGCGATGACTTCAGAGCACGGGGACGACGGAGACCTGGAACGGCGATTCGTGGGGCGCGCGTCTGATCAATTGATCGACTGGCATGAGACGGGCACGGCGGACTTCCGCCCATTCGCGTACTTGCCCGATTTGGTCATCGGGGAGTCCTGGGAGGACGTACGCGCGGCGGCGCAGACGTGGTTCGCCGTGTATCGCGAGGTGTCGGCTGGGCATGACGCCGCTGAAGCGGACGCCCGAGGGGTCTAAACGCGCGCGAGGAGAGCGGTTGAGGCCCGCCGCTCGCTCAAGGAGACGGAAGCGAGCGGCGGTCGGGAATGACGACGATGTCCCCGTCGCGCTCCACGCGGGGCGATAAGGCCCGCTGAGCGCTCATCCCGCGTGACCGTACCAAGGCTCTCCGGATGCTCACCCCACGCGGTTCTTACTCGCGGGGTGCACTCGGGGCGGTGGAAAGGAGAACGCCGACGCGAGTTCATCGGCGCGCCGGTCATAATGCGAGCGATGAGGAGGGGCTGGCGGTCGCTCTGTGAGCGCCGCCAGGAGTCAGAGGCTGGGGTTAGTCGCGGCGGGATAGCCGGAGGCCATGCTCGGCGAGGACTCGGGAGAGCTCGCGGACGGTGGCGTCCGACGGGCGGGCGAGAACGATTTGGCCGGCGTGCGGGTAGAACGCTGTGAGAGCGGCGGAGGTGACGAGCTCGATGGCGTCGTCGGGGATGCGCCAGATGTTGCGGGCGAGGCCGCTGGCGGCGGTGTACTCGCCTCGGATGGCCTCGTAGGCCATGCCCTGCCCGAAGTCGACAAGGGCGTCGTCGGTGACGGCGTCGAAGACGTGGAGGATGTCGTGGTCGCGGACGAGGGCGAGGAATCGGGCGCGGGGCGACTTGTGGCTCGCGCGGTTGCCTGGGATTCGGAGGCCGCGCGGTGCGCGTTCAGAGGGGGCGGGAGCGGATGGGATCGGTGATTCGTCCCGGCGCTGGCGGAGGTCGTGCTGGATCGCGGCTTGTGTAAATGCCGTCTCGTTCCTGTTGGTCCTGCGAGGCATGGGGTTCCGATCTGAGAAGAGTTGGGAGGGGGAGCGAGGCCCCGACGTCGTGTAAACGCTGGGGCCTCGCGGTGACGCCGTAGCGTCGGGGTTACGCCGAGGTCGACACCTTGACGACCGCGCCGCCGTCGACGGGGGTAACCGTCGCGGCGTGGGTGTCGTAGTCGCGCTCGACGTCGTAGAGCGGGCTGATGCCCGTTCCGACGAAGACCGAGGCGACGGAGCGCTCGGTCAGGTGTGTCGCGTCGTAGTCGCGGAGGTAACGGACCGAGAGCCCGTCCTTGGCTTCGACGGTGCCGAACGCGACGCCGTTGGGCACCTCAGGGGCGACCGTGGCGACGTAGAGACCCGTGCGGGTCGTGAAGACGATCTCGTCGTCCTCGATGCCGCGTGACGTTTCGGCGACCTCGAAGCCCGCGATGCGACCGGCAGAGCCGGAGCGGAGAGCGTTGGCGTCGCCGGTCTTGGCGAAGTCCAGCGCGCCGGAGAGGAGGAGGTCGTCGATGACCGCGCCGCCGACGAAGGCGACGAGGTCGGAGTTGGCGACGTCGACGCCCTTGGCGCGGAGCGCTCGGCGGCCCTTGACGAAGAGGTCGGTGGGCTTTGCGGCGTCGTAGCCGGTCGGGTCGGTGCTGGCCGTGATGCCCGAGAGCAGAGCGGCGAGCGCGTTGTCGATACCGTCGGCGATGCTCTCGCCCTGAGGGCGGAGGACCTGCTTGGTGAAGTCGGTGATGTCGAGACGAAGCTCGGCGTCGCCGATCTTGACCGCGCTCACGAGGTTGGTCGAGAGGTCGACCGAAGTGCGGCGCTCGATGAGCTCGTCGAAGACGACGGCGGTGGACGTGTCGCGGAGGCTCCGCGCGCGGGCGGTGAGCGCCGACGGGATGCGGAGGTACGCCTTGCCGCCCGTGCCCGGGGCGAAGTCCGCCTCGGTGTAGCGGCGGACGTGGCGGGCGAGGTCCAGGCTCGTACTGATCGCCGCGAGGGCGACCTCTCCGGCCTGTTCCGGGGTGTAGGTGTTGTAAGCCATGAGGCTCTCCTGTGGAGTGATGCGCCGGGATGGCGCGGTGAGTGGGGAGCCCGCCTTGCGGGTGTGACGCACGTCGACCTTGCGGCGCACGTCGGGGGTGCTCGGTGCCGTCCAGACGCGCTAGAAGTGCGCCCGTGGGCGTCGGGCGGTGGCGGGCCGAGATGGGCCCGGAGAGCGTCGCCTAGCCGCGTTGACCTTGCGCGGCGGCGCGACGAGCTCGGGGTGCGTCGTGCCTCGTGGGGAGCGACCCCGGGGAGGCGATGCGGACTGCGCGCTGAGCGCGTCTTGACGACTAGGAGACCGCTTGGAGCGGCGGTGATGTTTCCCGTTGGACGGCGAGGAGGCGAGCGGTGTGGGCGACTGTCCTCAGCGCCGAGAGGTCGCCGGAGAGGATGGCGTCGTTGACGGCGGTAGCCAGACGTTCGCGCTGCGAGATGGCCGTCTCGCGGTGATAGCGGGTGCGGCACGCGGTGGAGCAGAAGCGGCCTTCCCGAGCGAGCTCGGTGGCCTTAGCGCACTGGGCGCACTTGACGAGGTGTGGCATAGGTCGTCCCTTTCGGCGGCGCGGGTCAGCCGTTCGAACGGCTAGAGGACAAGCAAAAGGCCCCGTCGGTCAAGACCGGCGAGGGCATAGAACACCATGGGGGTTCACTTGAGAAGACCGCCTGTGCGCTCACGCCGAGGCTCGGAATCACGCGGGATCGATGGCGCTGGGCTCTTGAGCTCACAGGGAGTTGTCAGGCGAGGAGGGCGCGGCGACGCTCGGGGATGACGGAGTGACGGAAAAGTTCGTCACTCCTTATTACTTGTAGAAGAGAGAGAGCTCTCGAGGGGGGAATAGGGAGTGACGAAGTGAATCGTCACTCCGTCACTTCGGGCGGCATTTCTTGCCCCATCGGGCTCAGCCCGGCGCACCTAGAGCTTGATCCTCAGACGACTCGGTGCCTCCGGCGTCGCCAGCGACGACTCGTCGAGGAGATCCAGATCGTGCGTCGGCACTCGCTCGGGGTCCCACTGGATGAAGATGTGATCCCGGTCCAGCGGCGTCGGCGTACCTGGGGTGTCGGCGCGTGCGACGGCGACCCACCTGACGACGTCAGAGAGCACGTCGCGGCGCGCGCGGAGGTCGTTGGCGGTGTCGTCCCAGATATCGCGGAGGGTGCGCCCCGTCGGCACCATAGCGACCCTCAGACGTGAGGGGAGCGCGGTCAGCGTGGAGCGCTCCCTCTTGAGCTCGCGTAGCTGGGGGAGGAGGAGTGCCTCATCGGCGTCGTCACGGCCCAGTGCAGCAGTGATGTCGTCGATGGCGCGCTTGATGTCCTCGACGCGTTGGGTGACGTCTGCGGACTCCAGGAACTCCCGCCGCTCGAGCTCCGGCCAGCCCCCGGCGATGCCGAGGAAGTGTGACTCCACGTACTCCTCGACGCGGGCGAAGGAGATGCGCGCCGGAGCCGGGCAGGGGGTCAGGACGTCGGATACCCCGGCGCATCGGAAGTAGCTGGCGTCCCTATCGTCCCGGTCCCGGCGGTGGGCGTAGAGGCGGCGTCCGCATTCTTGGCAGTGGAGCACGCCGGTCAGCCAGGAGACCATACGGCGCGGCTGTTCGCGCCCCGGAGCCTTGAATCGTGCCTGGAGCCGTGTAAACGTGTCGGCGTCGAGGATCGGCTCCCAGCGGGTAATAGGCAGACCTGACGCATCGCGGACGACGCCGTCGGTCATCTTGGGCTTGCCGTTCTCGTCGAGCACGGGGTCGCCTTCAGGCCCGAGGATCGGCTCAGCCCGCGTCGTGCGTCCGATGAGCGTCTCCGAGCGCCAGAGGTTGCGAACGGTCGTGGCCCGCCATGCGCCTCGGAAGGCTTGCTCGCGGCCTTTCCCCGTCTTCACCGTCTCCGGTTCGTCAAAGTTGGGGGCATCGATGTCGACGCCGTTTTGTCGCCGTCGTCGCGCCTCGCTTTGAGGGGTCGGGACCCTGTTCTCTGCGAGCCACTTGGTCGCATCGCCGAGAGTCATCCCTGCGATGAGCTTGTCGGCGACCTGGCGGGCGATTTCAGCCTCGTAGTGGTCGGGGACGAGCACCTTTCCTGGTCCGTGTGGCGACTTGATGGGGCGATAGCCGAACGGAGCGCGGGCTCCTAAGAACCGTTGATTTTCGGGCTCGGTCTGTCGGAGGTGGAAGGCGCGGGCCGCACGGATTCGATCTCGTGTGTTCTCTGCCTCCATGGCGGCGACCTCGGCGAGGACTCCGGCGACCATGCGCCAGGTGCTCTGGTCAGAGCGGAGACCGCTGTTGTGCGCGATGAAGAGGAGGCCAGGACGAGCGTTGAGGGTCTCGATGAGCGCCGCGACGGCGGGGAGTCCGGACCGTGCCCATCGGTCGAAGGCCCAGACGAGGAGGGTGTCCGCCTCGCCGGAGCGGAGAAGGGAGAGGGCGCGCTCAGCGTTTGGGCGCTTGACGGTGCCGGAGACCCCGTCGTCCTCGATTACAGTGACGACCTCCCAGCCCTCGCGGTCCGCGAGCTCCCTCAAAGCGGCCTCTTGTCGCTTGAGTGCGACACTCGTGTCCTTGGTACGGCTGATGCGCTGGTAGATGACGGCGCGGCGCATGCGAGGCATGTTCTCTCCGGAGCGATTTAGAAGCGGGAATATTAGACGTTACTTGACGAAGCGGCGGAGTTCTCGAGAGTGGCGCTCGACGCGATGCGACAACCGCTCGAGTCGGGTGTGATCGAAGTGAGTCGAGCGGGGATCACGGCTCTGTTTCCAGCGAGGTTCCAGCTCATCGTGGCGCTCAATCCCTGTCCGTGCGGCAACTACGGGGTTCGTGGCGCGGAGTGTGTGTGCCCGTCGTTGGCGATCCGGAGATACTCGACGAGACTCTCGGGTCCGCTGCGAGACCGCATAGATGTCGAGCTGCACGTCTCTCGGGTTTCCGCCTCGCAGGCGATGGTGGGGGACCGCACCGGAATGACGAGCGAGATCGCTCGTGCGCTGGTCATCGAGGCGCGAGAGCGAGCCTGTGCGCGATGGCGGGGAACCCCATGGCTTCGAAACAGCGAAGTGCCCGGCGCTCGGCTGAGACAGCTCGATCTGCGCATCCCAGCCGATGCACGGGCGCCGCTGGACCGGGCTCTCGAGCGGGGGACGCTCACATTGCGCGGCTACGACAGGGTGCTGCGGCTGGCGTGGACGATGGCCGATCTCGCTGGACTCGACAGGCCGGGACGCGACGAAGTGGGCCAGGCGCTGTTTCTCAAGAGGGGGTACGCATCATGATCGAGTCACTCACAGGTGACGCCGGTGTCCGAGAGTCGCTCGAACAGCTCAGGCCCTCCGGAGGTGCGGTGGAGGCGCTCGCCCGGGTGTCTTGGTCGGTCCTCACCGAGCCGGGCGATGGTGTGGCCGGGGCGCTCATCGAAGAGCTCGGTGCTTCGGACGCGCTCCGGCTCGCATTGGGCGCCGGGAACGCGGCGGGCCCAGAAGTCAGCAGCCGGGCACTCGCCGACGGGCGGGCGCGGTGGAAGACCCGAGCCGACGCGCGGAGCGTGGTCGATGCGCTGCGCGGCGCCAGGGACGTCGGAGCCCGACTTCTGATTCCGGGTGATGCTCACTGGCCGACTTCTCTCGACGACCTCGGGGTGCATGCGCCGGCCGTTCTCTGGGTGCGCGGTGACCCGCGGCTGCTGAGCGCGGCCCCCAGAGTCGCGATCGTCGGAGCCCGCGCCGCGAGCGCATACGGCGAGATGCTCGCGGGTGACTTCGCCGGCGAGCTGGCCGCAGGTGGCGCGGTCGTGGTGTCCGGGGGAGCGTACGGCATCGACGGCGCAGGTCACCGTGCCGCACTCGGAGTCGGCGGAAAGACGGTCGCGTTCCTCGCCGGTGGGGTCGACCGAGCGTATCCTCAGGGCCATCAGCAGCTTCTTCGCCGAATCGTCGAGACCGGCGCCGTGGTGAGCGAGGTCCCGTGCGGCACTGCGCCGACGAAGTGGCGGTTCCTGTCGCGCAACAGACTCATCGCTGCGGTGAGCGACGCGACGGTGGTCGTGGAGGCAGGATGGCGAAGCGGATCGTTGAACACTGCTGGACACGCAGCTGCACTGGGTCGACCGCTCGGCGCCGTGCCCGGGCCGGTGACATCCGCTTCGTCAGCCGGCTGTCATCGGCTCCTGCGCGAGTACGACGCGCGGTGCGTCACCACGACTGCCGAGATACGCGAGCTCTGGGGCGACGGGCCGCCGGGTACGTCACCCGGTCGAGGCACGGATCCCGACCAGTCTCGCGTGCTCGATGCCATGAGCAGCCGCGATGCGCGAGCCGCTGCCGAGCTGTCTCGACGGTCGGGGCTCGCGCCTGAGCGAGTCAATGCCCTGCTCGGGCTGCTCGAGCTCGAGGGTGCGGTGCGACGAGTCGAAGGGGGGTGGCAGAGGGCGCGGGTCAGCGAGCGGCGCGGCTGACGCGACGGTGATCGGCGTTCCTGCACACTTGATCCATGGAGTTCGCGGCGGCCGCACATGCCTTCGCCGACCACCTTGCTCAGGTGCGTCGGCTGTCTCCCGCCACCGTGCGCGCTTACCGATCAGACCTACGGGACCTCGCGGAGACCGTCGGTGAACTCGAGGTCGACCAGGTCACGCTGGAGACTCTCCGAGACTGGCTCTGGCGGGCGACTCAGCGTGGGGATGCGCGGTCGACGCTCGCGCGGCGAGCAGCGGCGGCGCGCTCCTTCTTCAGCTGGGCGCACGAGCAGCAGCTCGTCGATCACGATCCGAGCCTGCGCCTGGTCGCTCCCAAGCGGGGGCGAACCCTCCCCACCATCGCTTCTCAGGATGCGATGACGACCCTGCTCGATGCGCAACGCCGAGCCGCCGGCGCCGGTGATCCGCTAGTTCTCCGAGACCACGCGATCCTCGAAGTGCTCTACGGCGCCGGGATCCGCGTCTCCGAGCTGTGCGGCCTCGATGTCGACGACCTCGATCTCGATCGAGGCACCGCGCGCGTTCTGGGAAAGGGTTCGAAGGAGAGAGTGGTGCCCTTCGGGGTCCCCGCCCGCGATGCCGCCGGCGCGTACCTGACCAGAGGGCGTCCCGCACTCGCCGCCCGCACAGCGCGGCCGACTCCCGCTCTGTTCCTCGGCAGTCGTGGTGCGCGGATCGGACCGCGCGCGGTGTATTCACTCGTCGCCGAGGTGCTCGCGCCCTTCGTCGGCGAAGAGACTGTCGGACCGCATGCGCTCAGGCACACCGCAGCGACTCATCTCCTGGACGGCGGAGCAGACCTGCGCGCGGTCCAGGAGATCCTGGGTCATGCCAGCCTCGGCACGACCCAGATCTACACTCACGTCTCCGCTGAGCGTCTCACTGCGACGTACCGTCTCGCACACCCCCGGGCGTGAGCCGCAGACGGGTCGCGCGTCACGGCGCGTCGCAGCAGGGAAGCAGCACCGCTCGAGGCACCGGCCCGAAGAGCAGCATCGGGTTGATGTACGCACCGTCCAGCCGAACTCCGAGATGCAGTGCGCCGAGCATCGTGTGACCGCCGGCCGCGACCGTGCCGATCTCGTCGCCGGCCGAGACGAGATCGCCGGGGGCGAGTGTGGAGGAGACCGGCTCGAACGTCGACACATACCCGCCGGGATGCGCGATCGTGATCAGGGGCCGGTCGACGACTGTCCCACGGAATGCGATCGCCCCATCGGCGGGTGCGCGGACGATCACTCCCTGCGCGCTCGCGAGATCGATGCCTCGGTGGCCGGCGCCGAACGCGTGTGCCGGAGCGCGATACGGCGCTGCGACCGAGCGGGGTGCATCGATCGGCCATCTCCAGAGTGGATGCGCAGCGCCGGCTGAGGATGACGATGACGCTCTCGCCCTCGGCGCGGTGGGCGGTGCGAGAGCGATGACGATCAGCAGGAGGAGAACGATCGTCCGGCGTCTGCGGGTGCTCATGAGGCAATGATCCTTCGTGTGTGCGATTGGCTCTCCGTCGGACTGACGCCTGCGCGGAGCGCGTGCAGAATGCCCGAAACAGGCGCGATGTGCAGGGTGAGTGAGGCCCGCGCATCCTGTATGCTGAGGAGGCACCTCGATCTCGGGGTGACTACGCGTGCCCAGAGCGACTTCAGTCGTGGCATCCACTCCCACAGGTCCTGTTTCCACTCAGGCGGGGGTGCGCCGGGCACCAGGAAGTTCGATCATCCGATCGACTTGACAACCTCAACGGCGCATATCCGCGCCAGAACAAGGAGACGACCATGGCTGTGGTCACCATCCGCCAGCTGCTCGACAGCGGCGTGCACTTCGGACACCAGACGCGTCGGTGGAACCCGAAGGTCAAGCGCTTCATCCTCACCGAGCGCAGCGGCATCCACATCATCGACCTGCAGCAGTCGCTCGGGTACATCGACAAGGCCTACGACTTCGTCAAGGAGACCGTCGCGCACGGCGGCACGATCCTCTTCGTCGGCACCAAGAAGCAGGCGCAGGAGATCCTCGCCGAGCAGGCGACCCGCGTGGGCCAGCCCTACGTCAACCAGCGCTGGCTCGGTGGACTCCTCACGAACTTCCAGACGATCGCGAAGCGTCTCGCCCGTATGAAGGAGCTCGAGGAGCTCGACTACGAGAACCCGTCCGCTTCGGGCTTCACGAAGAAGGAGCTCCTTCTCAAGAAGCGCGAGCTCGACAAGCTGCACAAGTCGCTCGGGGGTATCCGCAACCTCACCAAGACGCCGTCCGCCCTCTGGGTCGTCGACGCCAAGCGTGAGCACCTCGCCATCGACGAGGCGAAGAAGCTCGGCATCCCGGTGATCGGCATCCTCGACACCAACGCCGACCCCGACGACTTCCAGTACCCGATCCCCGGCAACGACGACGCGATCCGCTCGGTCTCGCTGCTCACCCGCATCATCGCGGACGCCGCGGCTGAGGGTCTCCAGCAGAAGCACAACCCCGAGACGGGCGACGCTGAGCCGCTCGCCGACTGGGAGAAGGAGCTTCTCGAGGCCCCCGTTCAGGAGTCCGCTGATGCCGCCGCCGTCGAGACGCCCGCCGATGAGGCTGCCGTCGTCGAGACGCCCGCCGCTGACGAGACCGCTGCCGACGAGGCCGGTGCCGAGGCGCACGACGAGGCCATCGCCGACGCTTCGGGCGAGGAGACCGCTGAGGTCGCCGACGCCGAGGCTGCAGACGCCAAGTAATTCCGCGACCACCACACACATCACGAAGCAAGGAGCCACCACACATGGCCAACTTCACCATCGCCGATCTCAAGGCGCTCCGTGAACAGCTCGGCACGGGAATGGTCGACACCAAGAAGGCGCTCGAGGAGGCTGACGGCAACGTCGAGAAGGCCACCGAGATCCTGCGTCTCAAGGGTGCCAAGGGCAACGCGAAGCGCGCTGACCGCTCTACCAGCGAGGGCCTCATCGTCGCTCGCGAGCAGGACGGCGCAGTGACGCTGATCGAGCTCGCCTGCGAGACGGACTTCGTCGCGAAGAACGAGCGCTTCATCTCGCTGGCCGACAAGGTCGCCGACGCTGTCGCAGCTGTCAAGGCCGATTCGGTCGAGGCCGCACTCGCCGCCCAGGCGGGCGACAAGAGCGTCGAGCAGGTCATCTCGGAAGAGGCCGCGATCATCGGCGAGAAGGTCGAGCTGCGCCGCGTGCGCACGATCTCGGGCGACAAGGTCGAGGTCTACCTGCACCGCACGAGCAAGGACCTGCCTCCGCAGATCGGTGTCGTCGTCGCCTACACGGGTGATGACGCCGAGACTGCCCGCAGCATCGCGCAGCACATCTCGTTCGCGAACCCGTCTTACCTCTCCCGCGAGGACGTTCCGTCCGACGCCGTGGAGAAGGAGCGCCAGATCGTGACCGAGATCTCTCGCAACGAGGGCAAGCCGGAGGCGGCGCTGCCCAAGATCGTCGAGGGCCGTGTCTCCGCGTTCATCAAGCAGGTCGCCCTGCTCGAGCAGGACTACGCGAAGGACAGCAAGCTGTCCGTCGCCCAGGTGGCGAAGGACGCCGGTATCACCGTGACGGACTTCGCGCGCTTCAAGGTCGGCGCGTAACACCGTCGAAGGGGTTCGGATCAACGCGATCCGAACCCCTTCTTCATGCCCAGAAGGCACTATCTTGAATCGGGACGAGAGGATCACCCCATGACCGAACGCACAGGACGCCGTCGCGTCCTTCTCAAGCTCTCCGGTGAGGCGTTCGGCGCCGGCCAGCTCGGCGTCAACCCCGACATCGTCAGTCAGATCGCACGTGACATCGCCGCGGCGGTCGATCGGGTCGAGGTCGCCATCGTCGTCGGCGGTGGCAACTTCTTCCGCGGAGCGGAGCTCAGCCAGCGCGGGATGGATCGCGGGCGAGCCGACTACATGGGAATGCTCGGCACGGTCATGAACGCCCTGGCCCTTCAGGACTTCCTCGAGCAGGCGGGTGCGCCCACCCGTGTGCAGTCGGCCATCTCCATGACCCAGGTCGCTGAGCCGTACATTCCGCTCCGCGCCGAGCGGCACATGGAGAAGGGCCGTGTGGTCATCTTCGGCGCAGGTGCCGGATTGCCGTACTTCTCCACCGATACGGTCGCCGCACAGCGCGCGCTCGAGATCGGCGCGCAGGAAGTCCTCGTCGCCAAGAACGGCGTGGACGCGATCTACACCGCCGACCCGAACAAGCACGCCGATGCGGAGCGCATCGAGCGCGTCACGTATCGCGACGCCCTTCAGCGCGGACTCAAGGTGGTCGACTCCACGGCATTCAGTCTCTGCATGGACAACAACATGGACATGCGCGTGTTCGGCATGGAACCTGCCGGCAACGTCACGCGTGCGCTTCTGGGAGAGCCGATCGGCACTCTCGTCACTGCCTGAGCGCCTGACGGTGCTCACGGGTCACGCCCGATAGAATTTCAGAACACCCCGACGATAGGAGTCACCGTGATCGCGGATGTCCTCGCTGAAACCACTTCCCGTATGGCACGAGCGGTCGAGGCCGCCAAGGAGGACTTCTCCACGGTGCGCACCGGTCGCGCCAACCCGCAGCTGTTCCAGAAGGTGCTCGTCGACTACTACGGCACGCCCACGCCGCTCGCTCAGCTCGCCTCGCTGGCGAACCAGGAGGCGCGTACGCTCATCATCACGCCCTACGACAAGTCGGCTCTGAAGGGCATCGAGCAGGCGATTCGGGACATGCCGAACCTCGGCGCGAACCCCACGAACGACGGCAACCTCGTTCGCGTGACCATGCCGGAGCTCACGGCTGAGCGTCGCAAGGAGTACGTCAAGCTGGTCAAGACCAAGGCCGAAGACGCCAAGGTGCATGTGCGCGGTATCCGTCGCAAGGCGAAGGACGAACTCGACGGTCTCAAGAGCGAACTCGGCGAAGACGAGATCGCCCGGGCAGAAAAGGAACTCGACGCCCTCACGCGCCAGCACGTCGATCTCATCGACGACGCACTCAAGCGCAAAGAGGCTGAACTCCTCGAGGTATAGGCGGCATGTCCGACGAACGCACTGATGACGGCGCCGACAAGCCGCAGACGCGCCGCGAGGCGCGCGACTCGTCGACCTCGACCGGCGCCATCCCGCTGGTCGACGGCGCCCTCGTGGCGTTCGACGGGACGAGCATCCCGCCACGACCACCCCTCCCTGCCGACGAACGTGCGATGACGGAGTCCGCATTGGACACGGCTGAACACAATGCGATCAGAGAGCAGTGGCGGGCGAAGCGCGACGAGTTCGGAACGCATGTCACTCATGCGCGAGGTCAGCTCGACCAGGCGAACGAGCGCATCAAGGAGCGGACGGGCCGCGACCTGATCCTCGCGACCCTGATCGGGCTCGCGTTCGGCGCTGCGCTGCTCGCGTCGTTGTTGTTCATCAAGGTCCTCTTCGTGCCGTTCGCACTGGCTGCCGCGTTGCTCGGCGTCTACGAGCTCTCGCTGGCGTTGCGTGCATCGGGGCGGCGGATCGATGTGATCCCGCAGTTCATCGCCGCGACTCTGCTCGTGCTGTCGGCGTTCTTCCTCGACCTGTGGTTCGTCTGGGTCATGCTGTTCTTCGCCGTCGCATTCGTGATCGTCTGGCGACTGGTCGGCCAGATGATCGCCAAGGACGGCAGAACCTACGGCGATGTGCTGACGGATGCGGTCATCGGCGGATTCGTCCAGATCTACGTGCCGTTCCTCGCGGCCGTCGCACTGATCCTGCTCAAGCAGGAGGGGGGTCAGTGGTGGGTCCTGAGCTTCATCGCGATCGCCGTCGTGGCCGACACCGGTGCGTATGCCGCAGGGCTCGCGTTCGGGCGGCACCCCATGGCGCCGAAGATCAGCCCCAAGAAGACCTGGGAGGGCTTCGGCGGAGCTGTCGTGGGTTCGATCACAGCCGGCGTGCTTCTCGCGCTCTTCCTGCTCGACCTGCCGTGGTGGACCGGCGTGATCTTCGGCGTGGCGATCCTCCTGTCTGCGACGCTGGGCGATCTCGGCGAGTCCATGCTCAAGCGTGATCTCGGGATCAAGGACATGAGCTCCTGGCTTCCTGGGCACGGGGGGCTCCTCGACCGGCTCGACAGCATCCTGCCGTCGACGATTCCCGCACTGTGCCTGTATTTCCTCTTCTCCTCCTGGGTGGTGCTGTGATGCTCTCCGACGACGTACAGACTGCGGACGCCGCGAAGCAGGAGCCGCCCGCGTTCTCGTTGACCACGGGGCGAGTGCGCGGCTATCACCGTGCCGCGGTCGACACGTTTCTCGCGGCCGCCAGGGCGGCTTTCGAGGGAGATGCCGACGACCTCAGCGCAGCCGACGTCCGCGTGGCATCCTTTCCGCTCGTCAAGAACGGCTACGTCGTGGCTGAGGTCGACGCGGCACTCGGGCGCGTGGAGGATGCACTGGCGGCGCGTGCGCGCGACCGGGTCGTCCGTTCGCAGGGCGCAGGGGCGTGGGTGGAGCAGGCCCGAGGTGAAGCCCAGGTCATCCTCGACCACCTCGCGCGTCCGAAGCGGCAGCGTTTCGCACGTACGGGCATTCTCACCTTCGGATACCGGATCGATGAGGTAGACCATGTCGGCACCCGGATCGCCCGTTATCTGCGGGACGGCGAGCCGCTGACGGCCGAGCAGCTGCGCTCGGCCGCGTTCCGCATGCAGCGCGGAGGGTATCGAGAAGAGCAGGTCGACGCACTGCTCGACGCGACCGTCGACGTGATCCTGGCTGTTCGCTGAGCGTTCCGATGGCCGACTCGTGCCTCACCGGGTAGACTGCCACTCATCGTGAACTCCCGAAACGACATGACACCTCATCGAAAAGACGTCACGCCTGTGCCCGCATCGGCGACTCTTTCGGCGCGCACCGGCAGTCGCCGACGAGGCGTCGCGGGATTCTTCAGCGGCCTCGCGGTCGTCGGCTTCGCTGCGGCCATGGTGGCACCGACCGGTGTCGCACTCGCTCAGCAACCCGAAGAGGTAGCCCCGGAGTCGGCATACTCGGCGGCGCTCGGCGATACGCAGAATCTCACTGTCACGGCAGAGGGCGCGGCGATCGCTCCCGTTCAGCGAGGGACGTTCTCGGTCTACGTCACGCCCAAGCCGACGCCGACACCGACGCCGACCACTGCCTCCGAGGGATCCTCCGGTTCGTCGAAGCCCGGCCCAAGCGGTCCTCTCTTCTACACCGGCGGGGGAGCCCCTGCCGAGTGGATGGCGGCAGCGGGCATCGCGGAGTCCGATTGGGGCTACGTCGATTACATCGTCTCCCGCGAGAGCGGGTGGAACCCGAACGCGACGAACAAGTCCTCGGGTGCGTGCGGTCTCGTTCAGGCGCTGCCCTGCAGCAAGGTTCCCGGCAACGGCTACGATCCGGTCGACAACCTGCGCTGGGCGACGGGATACGCCACGGGCCGATACGGCAGCTGGGCCGGCGCTCACGCCTTCTGGACGAACAACCACTGGTGGTGAGCCGGCGTCATGGCCCGCTCTCGCAGACGCCGTCCGGCGCGCCCTGACACCGACGACTCGCTCGATCGTCTCCTCGCGTCATGGAAGCGCACGGAAGTGCGTCGCGGCTCGGAGTGGACCGTGCAGCCCGTGTCGGCGACGCAGGCTCTGAAGGAGTACATCTGCCCCGGATGCGGGCGCATCGTCGCGCCGGGAACGGCCCACCTCGTTGTCTGGCGAGCAGACGGGGTTCTCGGCGATGCCGCCGATCTCGCCGCCCGACGGCATTGGCACACACACTGTTGGAGGATTGCATGAGCATGGAGATCCGTGGACCGATCGAGTTGCCGGCGCTGCGCGAGGACATCGTCTTGGAGACCGCTGATGACCTGACGCTTGTCGGCGAGTTGGCGATGCCCGAGTCATCCGCACCTGCGGCCACCCTGGTCACGCTGCACCCGCTTCCGACGGCCGGCGGCTTCATGGACTCGCACATCATCCGCAAGGCCGCCGCGCGGCTGCCGGCGCTGGCCGATCTCGCAGTGCTGCGATTCAACACCCGGGGCACGACCTCACCCCGTGGCACCAGCGGTGGCGCGTTTGACGGGGGAGCAGCAGAGCAATTCGACGTCGCAGCGGCGATGGAGTTCGTGCGTGAGCGAGGTCTTCCTCGCCCATGGCTCCTCGGCTGGTCGTTCGGCACCGAGCTCGCCCTGAAGTACGGGCGGGAGCACGACGTCGAAGGCATCATCCTGCTCTCTCCGCCGCTCCACCGGGCGACGGATTCCGACGTCGCGGCGTGGGCGGGCGTCGATGTCGAAGTGGTGGTGCTCGTTCCCGAGCTCGACGACTACCTTCGCCCGGCCGAAGCGCGAGAGCGCTTCGCAGCGATCCCTCACGCGAAGCTGATCGCCGTCGAGGGCGGCAAGCACCTCTGGGTGGGGGAGAGCCAGACGCGACGCGTCCTGACCGAGATCGTCGCTGCGGTGAATCCGGCGGCTCTCCCGCTGCCGACCGAATGGTCCGCCGTCTAGAGCTCGTTCATCCGGGGGATCAGCACCTGTCGGTAGAGGATCAGGATGCTGGCCGCCACGGGGATCGCGATCAGCGCACCGAGCAGGCCCAGCAGACTGCCACCGGCCAGCGCCGCCACGACGACGACCGCGCCCGGTACCGACACGGCGCGGCTCATGATTCGCGGGGAGATGATGTACGCCTCGATCTGCATGTAGATGAGGTAGTAGATGGCCGCGGCGATCGCTGTCGCCGGAGAGCCGAGTCCGGGGATCAGGCACACGAGGACGATGATCGTCGACCCCGTCAGAGTGCCGACGAGCGGAATCAGCGAGAAGAAGAAGGCCGCGACGGCGAGCACGGCGGGGAACGGCGCGTCGATGATCGTGAGGAAGATCATGCTCAGTACGCCGTTGATGACGCCCTGGGTGACCTGCCCCATGACGTAGTAGCCGACCGAATCGGTGATCTGTTCGGCCAGGTCGATGAACCGCTCGCGCTTCGACGCGGGGGCGAGCTGATAGACCGCGCGCTTGAGCGACGGTGTGGAGGCGGTGAGGTAGATCGTGAGGATGAGGATGATGAACGCGCCGAACAGCCCGCTCACCACGGCGCCGCCGGCCGCGAGGACGCTCTGGCCGATCGACCCGCCGATCTGGGCGAGGTTCGTCTCGAGCCAGTTCGTGACGTACGCGAAGACCTCGTCGACCTTGAGATTGGGGAAGGTGTCGACCATCCACTGGCGCAGGTCGGAAAGGAATGTGCCTCGCTGGACGATGGCCGTGATCTCGGCGATGAGCTGTGAGATCTGATCGACGAGCACCGGGATGACGATCAGGATGATGCCCGCGAACACGCCGAGAACCGCGAGGATGGTGATGAGCACGGCGAGCCAGCGGGGGAGCCGTCTGCGTTCGAGGAACGAGACGAGCGGGTCGAGACCGAGGCTGAGGAAGAGCGCTGTTCCGACGTAGAGCAGCACCGTCGAGAGGCTCTCCACGCTGCCGATCAGCAGGATGCCCAACCCCACGCCGAGCGTCGCCACGAGAGCGGTACGGAACGGGTTGTGGATCTTCATCGGTGCTCCTCGGAAGGTGGGACCCTGCAAGCGTATCCACCGCACCGCGACTGGCCGCGACGACGTGCCGCACGCGACTCCGGCGCCCCCCTCGTGGGCAACACACAGCTGATTTCGCTAGTCTGAAACGTCGAGTGTTGCGACTCGGGCATGCGTCCGGGCCGTGTGAGGAGACTATTCGTGCGTTTCGTATGGGCCGTCGTGGCCTTCGTGCTGGCTGCGGGACTGATCGCTGCGGGCATCGCGCAGCGAACCATCTTCATGGGTCCGTCGACCCAGGAGGTCTCAGTCGCTGTGGAAGAACCCGCCCCCTATGTGCTGCTGGACGGCGACGTCCTGCGCGAGCACCCGGGCTCTCAGACGCTGCTCGTGCGGGGTGAAGGTGAGATCTTCGCGGCATACGGTCGGACGGCCGACATGGAGGCATGGCTGGCCGACGCCTCGTACAACCACGTGACCGCCGGCAAGGGTGGCGAGCTCGAGGCCGAGCTGATTGCCGCCGGAGCCGCGGCCGACGGCGATGACACCCCGACCCCGGCACCGACCGAGAGCCCCGCTCCCGCGGAGACTCCGGTTCCTTCCGCGACTCCGACCGAGGGCGGCGCGGCCGCAGAGCCGGGACGCAATCCGGCGGGCTCCGATCTCTGGCTGGATTCGTTCACCGAGACCGACGCTCTCATCGTCGACAAGATGCAGCTCCCCGAAGGAGTCAGTCTGATCATCGCGTACGACGGCACCGCAGACGCTCCCGACGACATCGTGATCTCGTGGCCGCTCGACACGTCGACGCCGCTCGCGGGACCGCTCATGGCCGCAGGCGCGGCCCTGCTCCTCGTCGGTCTCGTGCTCTATGTCCTCGCAATCCGTCACCAGCGCCGCGGGCGAGGTCCGCGGCGCAAGGGCCCCGGACCCCTCCCGGCGACCGAGCCGATCGATGTGGCTCAGCTGCCGCCCTCGGAACGCGCGGTGATCGAGAGCTCGGCGCCCGCACCCGGCGATGCGGATGAGGCCTCTGGGGGTGCGCCCGCTGAGGGCCCGGACACGGCGGGAGTGGGCCGCGAAGGCGCGGATGACGCGGCTGGCGAGCGCAGCTCCGACCGCGATCGGAAGACCGAGAGGCGTGCGACGACCACCGACCGCAGACGCCGCCTGCTCGCCCTGCCCGCGCTCGCGGTGACGGCCCTGCTCGCGAGCGGTTGCTCGCCCGACTCCTGGCCGCAGTTCGGAGAAGGGACACCGTCACCGTCGCCCAGTGCGACCGTGATCGCCCCGGAGAACCAGAAACCGCCGGCCGTGACCGAGGCGCAGGCGAGACGGATCCTGCAGGAGGTGTCGACGACCCTCTCGGACGCGGACGCGGCGATGGACATCGCTCTCGCCGGGACCCGGCTCGATGGTCCGGCGCTGACGGCTCGGACGACCGAGTACGCGCTGCGGACCGCTCTTCCGGAAACCCCGGTGCCTGCCGCGATCCCGACGGATGACGTCGAGGTCGTGCTGCCCGAAGCCACCGACCGTTGGCCGCGCACGGTTCTGCTGCTCTCGAAGAACGCGGGCGACGACACCGTGCCGCCCGTGATCCTCACCATGACTCAGCAGGACCCGTGGTCGAACTACAAGGTGACGAACATGGCCGAGATGTCGGCGGACGCAGTCTTCCCCGAGGTGGCCGCACCGTGGCTCGGTACCTCACTCGTGCCGGACGACTCCGCGTTCCTCAGCATCCCGCCGAGTGAGCTCGCCACCACATTCGCCGACATCGTCGACGCGGGAGAGACCAGCGCCTCCTACGGGCTGTTCGACGAGATATCTCAGAAACTCGCCCAGTCGATTCGCGACAGCCGCCAGGCCGTCGTGCAGAACCTCGCGGACAATGGTGCCGCCGAGACCTCGCAGACGGCGTTCGACATCGTCCCGGCGGATTCCGCACCGGTCTCGATGGCCACGCTCGACAGCGGCGCGATCGTGGCGGTCTCGCTCGTCGACACGGAGTCGGTGACGCCGACGTCGGCGGACGCCGTGATCCGCTTCGGCGACAACGCGCAGGCGAAGGCCCTGACGGGCGTGTCCGAGTCCGCCAAGGGTGTGACGACCAAGTACGAATTCCAACTGTTCTTCTCGGTTCCCTCCCAGGGGTCGACCGAGCAGATCCGTCTCCTGGCTGTCCGACAGGACCTTCTCTCCGTCGAGGTGATCAAATGACCGATATCTCTCCCGCCGCGCTCCGCGGAGCTGTCGACCTCTCTTCTCTGCGAAACCGCCCTGCAGCACCGGCGGCAGGCGCGCAGAGTCCCGCTACCGGGACTGACATCGTGGTCGATGCGACCGATGAGTCGTTCGGCCAGATCCTGGAGCTCTCTCGCACGGTGCCGGTCGTCGTCGACCTCTGGGCGGAATGGTGCGGCCCGTGCAAGCAGCTGAGCCCGATCATCGAGAAGGTGGCGCGCGAACTCGGCGGCAAGGTCTTGCTCGCCAAGGTCGACGTCGATGCGAACCCCCAACTCGCTCAGGGGTTTCGTGCGCAGTCGATCCCGATGGTCGTCGCACTCATCGCCGGCCAGCCAGTCCCGATGTTCACGGGTGCGGTTCCCGAGCAGCAGGTCAGAGAGGTCTTCGCGCAGCTGCTCCAGCTCGCGGCTCAGAACGGTGTGACGGGCACATTGAATGTCGGCGAGGCCTCCGAGGGGCAGGAGGCTCCGGAGGAACCGCCGATGCCGCCGCTGCACGCCGAGGCATTCGCTGCCATCGAGGCGGGCGACTACGCTGCGGCGATCGTGGCGTATGAGAAGGCTCTCGCAGAGAATCCTCGCGATGAGGATGCGATCGCGGGCCTGGGCCAGGTTCGTCTGCTCGACCGTGTGCAGCATCTCGACCTGCAGGATGCGCGGGCTGCCGCTGCGGCCCAGCCACGAGATGTCCAGGCGCAGTTCGACGTCGCCGACCTCGACCTCGCCGGTGGTCACGTCGAGGATGCGTTCGGACGGCTGCTCGACCTCTTCGCTCAGCTTCCCTCAGACGAGCGGACGCCGGTCAGAGAGCGTCTGATCGAGCTCTTCGGACTGATCGGCGCTGCGGACCCTCGCGTCATCACCGCGCGCAACAGGCTTTCCTCGCTGCTCTTCTGACGCTGTGCTGCGGCTGAGCGGCCCGATGCCGGTCAGCCGCAGCCGCTCAGCCGTGACTGATCGTGGGTACGTGAGGCTCGCCCTCGTGGCGCAGCCAGATGGTGGACAGCGCGGGAATCGTCAGGGTCGCCACGGCAGGTCCGTCATCGTCGGAGTGCGCGACGACCATGCCGAGGTTGCCCGATCCTCGACCGCCGTATTCTGACGCATCCGTGTTGAGGATCTCCTGCCACACGCCTGCGATGGGCAGAGCGAGGCGGTGGCCGCTGCGCTCCACGCCGGCGAAGTTGCTGATCACGACGACACGGCCACCGTGGGCGTCACGGCGTTCGAAGGCGATCACGTTCGGGTCCCAGCTGGGAGCGCCGAGACGCGCGAACGACGAGCCGTCGTTGTCTCGCTCCCAGAGGGGCGCCTGGGCACGGTAAGTGCGGTTGAGCTGGCCGACGAAACTCTGCAGCTGCGCATGCGATGGCTGGTCCAGCAGCCACCAGTCGAGTTCGCGGGATTCGGACCACTCCGCGAGCTGCCCGAACTCCTGCCCCATGAACAGGAGCTTCTTCCCGGGGTGCCCCCACATGTATGCCAGGTACGCGCGGACGTTCGCGAGCTTGTGCCAGTGGTCGCCCGGCATCTTCGCGAGAAGACTGCCCTTGCCATGCACGACCTCGTCGTGGCTGATCGGCAGCAGATAGTTCTCACCGAACGCGTAGACGAAGGAGAAGGTCATCTCGCCTTCGTGGTGCGCGCGGTACATCGGGTCGCGTTCGATGTACTGGAGCGAGTCGTTCATCCAGCCCATGTTCCATTTGAACCCGAAGCCGAGTCCGGCGTGATCGGTCGGTGCGGTGACGCCGGGGAAGCTCGTCGACTCCTCCGCGATCATCAGCACGCCGGGGTGAAGGCGATAGGCGGTCGCATTCACCTCCTGCAGGAAGCGGATCGCCTCGAGGTTCTCCCTGCCTCCGTGGATGTTCGGTTCCCACTCGCCCTCGTTGCGGGAGTAGTCGAGATAGAGCATCGAGGCGACTGCGTCGACCCGCAGACCATCTACATGGAACTCGCTCAGCCAGAAGAGGGCGTTGGCGACCAGGAAGCCGCGCACCTCGGGGCGACCGTAGTCGAAGATGAGGGTTCCCCAGTCCTGGTGCTCGCCGCGCCGAGGGTCGGGGTGCTCGTAGAGAGGCTGGCCGTCGAACTTCGCGAGGGCGAAGGCGTCTTTGGGGAAGTGCCCGGGCACCCAGTCCATGATCACGCCGATCCCGGCCTGGTGCAGTCGATCGATCAGGTATCGCAGATCATCGGGGCTGCCGAAACGACTCGTCGCCGCGTAGTACCCGCTCACCTGATAGCCCCAGGAGCCACCGAAGGGGTGCTCCGCGAGCGGCATGAACTCGACGTGCGTGAAACCGGCCTCGTTGACATGGGCGATGAGCGGCTCTGCGGCGTCGCGGTAGCTCAGGCCTCCGCGCCAGGATCCGAGGTGCACCTCATAGACCGACAACGGCTGCGCGACCGCATGGGTCGCGGCACGGCGGGTCATCCATGCGCCGTCCGACCAGTCGTAGGTCGACTGCGTGATCACCGATGCGGTCTCGGGGGGGATCTGCGCCGCCTGCGCCATCGGGTCGGCCTTGAAGATCCATGACCCTCCGCGGGTGCGGATCTCGTACTTGTAGGTCGTTCCGATCGCGAGATCCGGGATGAACAGCTCCCAGATGCCGCTCACGCCCATCGAGCGCATCGCGTGTGCTTCGCCGTTCCAGCCGTTGTGCTCGCCCGCCACTCGAACCGCTGTCGCGTTGGGTGCCCACACGGCGAACGCGACGCCGGTCTCGCCTCCCACGGTCTGTGCATGAGCTCCCAGCACCTGCCAGAGCCGCTCATGTCGCCCTTCTGCGATCAGATGCAGGTCGACGTCGCCGAGGGTGGGCAGGTGGCGGTAGGGGTCGCCGGAGATCGTCTCGTCGTCGTCGCCGTACGCGGTGGCGATCCGATACGGAACCGGGGCTCCGTCGTGCTGCGCCTCCCAGATACCGTGCGCGACGTGGTCGAGCTCGAGTCGGCTCCCGTCCCGGAAGACCGCCGCGACCGAGGAGGCGAGAGGACGACGGGCGCGGATCACCGTGACGGTGCGATCGCTCGCGTCGGTGAACGGGTGCGAGCCGAGCACGGCGTGCGGGTCGTGGTGGGCACCGGCCGCCACCGCCGCCCAGTCCGATGACGTAGCTGCATCCTCGACGTAGCTCATGATCGTCTCCTCACCTTCAGTATGTGCACCGGTTCGGCGAAGGCGTCGAGGCGCACGTAGTTGTGATCGGCCCAGGTCCAGACGGCACCGGTCAGCAGGTCCTCCACCTCGAACTGCTCGCCCAGGGGCACACCCCAGATCGTGGTGTCGAGATGCACTGTGGTCTCGCGAACGGAATGCGGATCGACGTTGGCGATCACGAGGAGCGTGTCGGATTCGCCGGTGCCGGTGAAGGCCGCATCGAGGTGCTTGCTGTAGACGAGCACGGAGTCGTCATCGCTCCAGTGCACGGCGAGATTGCGGAGCTGTCGCAGAGCCGGGTGCGCGCGACGGATCGCGTTCAGACGGCGCAGGAGGGGCGCCAACGAGTCGCCGGCCTCCTCCGCACCCTCCCAGTCACGGAACTTGAACTCGTACTTCTCGTTGTCGATGTTCTCCTCGGAACCGGGGCGCGCGACATTCTCGAAGAGTTCGTAGCCCGCGTAGACCCCGTACACGGGAGCAGCTGTCGCCGCGATGCATGCCCGGATCCGGTATGCCGCGCGTCCGCCGAACTGCAGGTACTCGGTGAGGATGTCATGCGTGTTCACGAAGAGGTTCGGTCGCATGTAGTCGCTGGTCTCGTGCGCGACGCTGGTGAGGAACTCCTCGAGCTCCGCCTTGGTGTTGCGCCAGGTGAAGTAGCTGTAGCTCTGCTGAAACCCCACGGCAGCGAGCGCGCGCATCACGGCAGGGCGCGTGAACGCCTCGGCGAGGAAGATCACGTCCGGGTCCTGGGCATTCACCGTGGCGATGAGCCACTCCCAGAACTGCAGCGGCTTCGTGTGCGGATTGTCGACCCGGAAGATCTTGACGCCCTCGCGCACCCAGTGCTGCACGATGCGCAGCATCTCCTGGTAGATGCCGGCAGGGTCGTTGTCGAAGTTCAGGGGGTAGATGTCCTGGTACTTCTTCGGAGGGTTCTCTGCGTATGCGATGGTGCCGTCGGGGAGGGTCGTGAACCACTCCGGGTGCTCATCGACCCAGGGGTGGTCCGGAGAGGCCTGCAGCGCGAGATCGAGAGCGACCTCCAGACCCTCGTTCTTCGCGGCTCGCACGAACGCGCGGAAGTCGGCGGGCTTGCCGAGCTCGGGGTGGATCGCGTCGTGTCCGCCGTCGGCAGAGCCGATCGCATACGGCGAACCCGGGTCCCCTGGTTCGGTCGTCAGTGTGTTGTTCCGACCCTTGCGGTTCGTCGTCCCGATCGGATGGACGGGCACCAGATAGATGACGTCGAATCCCATCGCGGCGACCGCGGGAAGGCGTTTGGCGGCCGTCCTGAACGTTCCGCTCTTGACAGTGCCGTCTTTGAGATGCTTCGCTCCCTCTGAGCGGGGGAAGAACTCGTACCATGCGCCGACGCCCGCTGCAGTCCGCTCGACCAGCAGCGTGTGCACAGCTGACGCGGAACGCAGTGTCGTGAGCGGCCGGTCCCGGAAGAATCCCGCGAGCTCGGGATCGGTCGAGGCAGCGGTCGTCGTCGCCGCATCGCCGCCGGCCAGCGCTGCGGCGATGTCTCTGAGACGTCGGCGCTGAGCGGCGGGACGGTCCTTCTCGGCCGCTGCGCGCGTGAGCAGCTCGGCGCCGAGCGCCGCCATCACCGGTACATCGACGCCAACGGCGACCTTCACCTCGGCGGCATGCGCCCAGGTCGCGAAGTCATCGGAGAACGCCTCGAAGCGGAACGACCAGCGACCCTGAAGGTCGATCGCGATCTCGGCACCCCAGCGATCGGTCCCGTCCAGGAAAGGGGTCAGGCGGTGAAGCGTCTCCTCGCCGTCGGGTGAGGTCAGCCGGAGCTGCACGCCGATGAGGTCGTGCCCTTCGCGGAAGGCGACCACGCTGAACGGCACCACTTCGCCGACGAAGGCCTTGGGTGCGAAACCGCCTGGCACGGCGGGGGTGCCGCCGACCAAAGGGATGCGAGTCGCGACGAGCCCGTCGCCGTCCGAGACGGGCCCCAACGGGCGCGACGGGATCTGTGCGGGGCTTCGGAGAGCCTTCGGACTGGTGCTGCTCATTCGTGCGGCCACCTCCCGAATGTACCGCTCCGGACGGTGAGCGGGTAGCTCGCGGAAGGCACCGGCGCGCCGCCCGTCATTCCACGCGGAAGAGTCGCATGGAGGTGCCGGGGATGGGCAGGATGTCGCCCGGGGCGAACACTTCGCCACCGGCATCCGGGCGCTCGTCGGCACTCGACCACAGCGAGACGAAGCGCGTCGCATCCTCGAGTTCCTCCGGGAGGCGCACGTCGATGGGCGACTCCGTGCCGTGCACGATGAGGAGGATCCGGTTGGCCGCCTCACGGTCGGGTGTCGAGGCCGCGACGTACTGGAGCGTTCGGTTACCGGGGTCCGTCCACTGCTCGCTCTCCATCGTCTCGCCGTTCTGGTCGAACCAGTCCATGACCGAGGCGTTGGGGATGTGCTCGCCGAGTCGGGCGTATCGGCTCGGGCGCAGGGCGGGGTTCTCCGAACGGAGCTGGATCAGTCGAGCGACGTGCGCGCGCAGGTCTTCCTGCCACGGCTCCGCGTCCCATCCGAGCCATGTCAGCGACGAATCCTGCGCATAGGCGTTGTTGTTGCCGCGCTGGGTGCGCCCGACCTCGTCGCCTGCGGTGAGCATCGGGATGCCCGCAGACAGCAGCAGGGTGCCGAGCAGGTTGCGCATCGCTTTTCGACGGGCGGCGAGGATGGTCGGGTCGTCGGTCGGCCCCTCGATGCCATGGTTGAACGCACGGTTCATGTCGGCACCGTCGCGGTTCTGCTCGCCGTTCGCCTCGTTGTGCTTGACGTCGTACGACACGAGGTCGTGCAGCGTGAACCCGTCGTGCGCCGTGACGAAGTTGATGCTCGCGAGCGGGCCCCGCTCGGCGGCGAAGGTGTTCGAGGAGCCGGCGAGACGCGTGGCGAAGCCGCCGATGCCGACCGGGGCGGAGGCACGACGCGCGTAATCGATGTCGCTCAGCCAGAAGTTCCGCACCCGGTCGCGGTAGCGGTCGTTCCACTCCATCCAGCCGTTCGGGAAGTTGCCCGTCTGCCACCCGCCCATGCCGACGTCCCACGGCTCCGCGATGAGCTTGGTCTCGCTGAGGATCGGATCGTTGGCGATCGCGGTGAGCAGCGGATGCTCCGGTGTGTAGGTGTGCGAGTCGTCGCGCGCGATCGCGGCGGCGAGGTCGAACCGGAACCCGTCGATCTGCATCTCCTGCGCCCAGTAGCGCAGCGAGTCGAGCACGAGTCGCGCGCCGGCATCGCTCGAGGTGTCGAGCGTGTTGCCGCACCCCGTCGTGTCGATGTACGCGCCGGACGCGTCCTGTCGGTAGTAGCTCGCGTTGTCGATGCCGCGAAGACTCGAGCGAGGACCGCCGAGGCCCTCCTCAGACGTGTGGTTGTACACGACGTCCAGGATGACCTCGAGTCCGGCTTCGTGCAGCAGTCGCACCATGCCCTTGAACTCGGCGAGAACGGCCTCAGGGCCGCCCTTGCGGGCATCTTCTGTCGCGTAGGCGTTGTGCGGCGTGAAGAAGTTGAGGGTGTTGTACCCCCAGTAGTTGGTGAGGCCGCGCTCGAGCAACCGCGGCTCCGGCACGAAGGCCTGAACGGGAAGCAGCTCGATCGAGGTGATGCCGAGAGAGTGGAAGTACTCGATCATGGCCGGGTGCGCGAGCCCGGCATAGGTGCCGTGCAGAGCAGGCGGCACGTCGGGCTGGCGTTTGGTCAGACCCTTCAGGTGCCCCTCGTAGATCACGGTCCGGTCGAGCGGGATCCGCGGCTTGACGGACTCTCCCCAGTCGAACCCGTCGACGATCACGACGGAGCGCCACTCCTCGTAGCCGTCGCCCTGCGCGAGACCACGGGCATAGGGATCGAGCAGGAGGGTCTCGGGGTTGAACGTGTTGCCCGGACCGTGCGGCCCTCCTACGCGGATCGCGTACCGGGTTCCCGGCTGGAGCAGCTCCGTGGTCACTTCCCAGATGCCGCCGGGAAGGCGGGCGAGGTCGGCCTGATCGATCACCCAGTCGAGGTCGGTGGCATCGAAGACGACGAGCTCGATGGAGGACGCGTTCTGCGACCAGACGCGGAGGGTTCCGACGCCGTCGTGAAGGCGCACACCGAGGTTGTCGAGTGCAGTACCGCCGGGCACGGTGATGTCTCGGATCGCGGGCATGAATACACACTAGAGGTCTGCACTCGGGTCTCAGGACCGCATGCACTCAGTTCCATGTGCACGCCACCACCGGGAAAATGGGGGAGAGTGGAGGAATGCGGCACTATCTCGACCACGCGGCCACGACACCCCTGCGCCCTGAGGCGCGGGATGCATGGCTCGATGCGAGCGAGATGGTCGGGAACGCATCGTCGACCCACGGCGCGGGGCAGGATGCGAGGCGCCTGCTCGAGGAGGCGCGCGAGCGCTCAGCTGCAGTGCTCGACTGCGATCCCATCGAGGTCGTCTTCACCTCGGGCGGCACGGAGTCGATCAATCTCGCGCTGCAGGGACTCTGGCAGGCGCGGCCCGTGGGGACGGATGCGATCGTGATGCCGGAGGCCGAGCATCACGCGACCGTGGACACGATCGAGGCTCTGGTCGCAGCGGGAGCGGTCCTGCGCGCTGTACCGGTATTTCGCACGGCGGCGATCGACGGGCGAGTGTTCGCCGACCAGCTTCCCGGAGCAGCGTTGGCAACCGCCCTGGTCGCCAACAACGAGGCGGGGACGATCAACGACGCCGCTGAGCTCGCCTCGTCGGCCGCGCAGGCTCTCGTGCCCCTTCACCTCGATGCGGTGTCGGCGCTCGGTCATCTCCCACTGTCCTTCCGAGGGCTGAGAGGCGATGCCCCGGATGCGCTGGGGCTGGTCGCGATGAGCGTCGCAGGACACAAGATCGGAGCGCCGGTCGGTGTCGGCGCGTTGGTCGTCGCTCGCACCGCTCGGCTCTCGGCGCTCCTTCGCGGTGGCGCGCAGCAGAGAGGGCTCCGCGCCGGGACGCAGGATGTGGCGGGCGCAGCCGCGTTCGCCACCGCGCTCGAACTCGCGGAGTCCGAGCGGGAGTCGGAGACGACTCGACTCGCAGCGATGCGCGACCGGCTGGTCGACGGCATCCTGACACGAGTGCCGCAGGCTGAGCTGCTCGGCGACAGTTCGCGACGCCTCCCCGGCAACGCCCACATTCTCTTCCCCGGTGCGGTGGGGGAGAGCCTGCTCTTCCTGCTCGATACGGCAGGGATCGCCGCGTCGACCGGATCGGCGTGCCAGGCAGGAGTCGCAGAGCCGTCGCATGTGGTGATGGCGATGGGGCGCAGCGAGCAGGATGCCCGCAGCGTGCTCCGGTTCTCGCTGGGCCGCACCTCCACAGACGCCGACATCGACGCGGTTCTCGCCGCTATCGCCGACGCCTATGCGAGAGCGTCCGGCTCCGGCTCGGCTGCGCGCTCGTAGACTGGTTCCATGAGGATTCTTGCGGCCATGAGTGGCGGAGTGGACTCCGCAGTCGCGGCCGCGAGGGCCGTGGAGGCGGGGCACGACGTCGTTGGAGTGCATCTCGCGCTCTCCCGGGCGGGCGGCACCCTGCGCACCGGGAGCCGGGGCTGCTGCACCATCGAGGACGCTCTCGACGCCAGACGCGCAGCAGATCTCCTCGGCATCCCCTTCTACGTCTGGGACTTCTCCGAGCGGTTCCGCGAAGACGTGATCGCCGACTTCGTGTCGGAGTACCAGGCGGGGCGCACTCCCAATCCGTGCATGCGATGCAACGAGAAGATCAAGTTCGCCGCCCTGCTCGATCGAGCGATCGAGCTCGGCTTCGATGCCGTCTGCACGGGACACTATGCGACGCTGATCCCCACGGATGCCGGCCTCGAGCTGCACAGGGCTGCGGACAACGCGAAGGATCAGTCCTACGTGCTGGGTGTGCTGACGGCCGACCAGCTCGCGCACACCTATTTCCCGCTCGGAACCACGCCGTCCAAGGCCGTCGTGCGTGCGGAAGCCGAAGCGCGCGGTCTGAGCGTGGCGCAGAAGCCCGACAGCCACGACATCTGCTTCATCCCTGACGGCGACACCCGTGGCTGGCTCGCCGAGAAGGTGGGCACGGCGACAGGCGAGGTCGTCGACCGCAGCGGAGCCGTCGTCGGGTCCCACGAGGGTGCGCACGCGTTCACGGTCGGCCAGCGCCGCGGGCTCAAGCTCGGGGTTCCCGCCGCCGACGGCAAGCCCCGATTCGTGCTCGAGGTGCGCCCGGTCTCGAACACCGTGGTCGTCGGGCCGAAGGAGGCGCTCGCGACGCGCGAGATCTCCGGCGGTCGGTTCAGCTGGGCAGGTGCAGCCCCCGAAGACGCGGAGTTCAGCTGTGACGTGCAGATCCGCGCTCATTCGGAACCGGAACCTGCGAGGGCTTTCGTCTCGGCGGATGAAGTGAGAGTGGTGCCGGATCGCCCCCTCGACGGCGTCGCCCCCGGACAGACTGCTGTGCTGTACGTGGGAACGAGAGTGCTCGGCCAGTTCACGATCGATCGCACGGTGTCGGCCGTGCCTGTCGACGCCTAGACCCGCGCTCGGGATGTCGGTGCTCGCTCGTAGACTGGCGGGGTGCCGGAGAACATCTCGTTGGAAGACGCCCGTATCGAAGCGGACGAGCTGACCACTCGCATCCTCGAGGCGAAGGACGCGTACTACGGGCGTGACACCTCGCTCGTCGACGACGCCACGTATGACGGATGGATGCGCCGGCTCGAAGAACTCGAACGGCTGCACCCCGAGCTCCAGGGGCAGGATTCACCCACCCAGATGGTGGGCGCCGCCGAAGCGACGGGTCTGGCGACGATCGAGCACGCCGAGCGGATGCTGAGTCTCGACAATGTGTTCTCGATCGACGAACTGCGGGAGTGGGCAGCGAAGACGCGGGCCTCGGCGGGGCGTGACGTCGACTGGCTCACCGAACTGAAGATCGACGGACTCGCCATCAATCTCCGCTACGAGAACGGCCGGCTGACGTCCGCCGCGACGCGAGGAGATGGGCGCGTCGGGGAGATCGTCACCGAGAACGCGCTGCGACTGCCCGAGATACCGTTCGAGCTCTCGGGCACGGGCCACCCTGCGATCGTCGAGGTCCGCGGCGAGGTGTTCATCCCCGTTGCGGCGTTCGAACGCCTGAACGCGGCGCAGGCGGAGTTCCGCGAGCGTGCCTACGACGACGCGTATGCGCGATGGGAGGCGCGATCGGGTGCGAAGAAGCCTTTCGACGAGGAGAAGGCCCGAACGGCCGCCGCCCGGCGGTTCCCTTCCTTCGCCAACCCGCGGAACGCGGCGAGCGGGGGCCTCCGGCAGCAGATCGACAAGAAGAACGGTCTCGAGCTCGAGGCGGGGATGCTGCGCATCGAATCGCTCGCTCTCTACGTGCACGGCATAGGCGCCTGGCAGAACCCACCCGTCGCAGCGCAGAGCCAGGTGTACGAGCAGCTCGCAGAGTGGGGCCTGCCGACGAGCCCCCACACCAAGGTCTGCACGAGCATCGACGAAGTCGCGGCGTTCGTCGAGTATTTCGGCCAGCACCGGCACGACATCGAGCACGAACTCGACGGCATCGTGGTCAAGGTCGATGAGCTCTCCCTGCACGATGAGCTCGGAGCCACCAGCCGCGCTCCGCGCTGGGCGATCGCCTACAAGTACCCGCCCGAAGAGGTGCAGACGAAACTCCTCGACATCGTCGTATCGGTGGGTCGCACAGGCAGGGCCACGCCGTTCGCGGTGATGGCTCCCGCCCAGGTGGCTGGCTCGGTGGTGAGGCAGGCGACGCTCCACAACAAGGACGTCGTGAAGGCGAAGGGCGTACTCATCGGTGACACCGTCGTGCTGCGTAAAGCGGGCGACGTCATCCCCGAGGTGCTCGGTCCCGTGGTCGACAAGCGCGACGGCACGGAGCGCGAGTTCGTCATGCCCGTGGAGTGCCCCGAGTGCGGCACCCCGCTGCGCCCGATGAAGGAGGGCGACATCGATCTGCGGTGTCCGAATGCGCGATCGTGCCCTGCGCAGGTGCGCGGTCGCGTCGAGCACATCGGATCACGGGGCGCGCTCGACATCGAGGCTCTCGGCGAGGTCACTGCAGCGGCGCTCACCCAGCCGACGTCGCCGGCCGTTCCGCCTCTCGAGACCGAGGCAGGACTCTTCGCGCTCACGCTCGAAGAGATCGTGCCGATCGAGCTGTTCGTCCGCGACGCGGAGACGGGCCTGCCGAAGGAGGACGACGACGGGCTGGTGAAGACACGAGCGCCGTTCCGCCGCAATCCCACGGCCGCAGAGAAGAAGTCCGGCCTCGAGGGGCCGCAGCCGTCGTCGCAGGCCCTCACCCTCCTGGCCGAACTCGAGAAGGCGAAGACGAAGGACCTGTGGCGACTTCTCGTGTCGCTCAACATCCGTCATGTCGGCCCCGTCGCGGCACGAGCGCTCGCGCAGTGGTTCGGCTCGCTCGATGCGATCCGCGCGGCCTCCCGCGACGAGCTCGCTGCGGTCGAGGGGGTCGGCGGCATCATCGCCGACTCGCTGCTCGCGTGGTTCGAAGTCGACTGGCACAGAGAGATCGTGCAGCAGTGGGCCGAGGCCGGGGTCCAGTGGGCGACTCCCGGTCACCCGGGTCCGGGTGCTGCCGTGGTCGAGGGCGGCGTACTCGACGGCCTCACCATCGTCGCGACCGGATCGCTCGACGGGTACACACGCGACGGTGCCCAGGAGGCCATCATCAAGGCGGGCGGCAAGGCCGCGTCGAGCGTGTCGAAGAAGACCGACTTCGTCGCCGCCGGTCCTGGCGCGGGGTCGAAGTTGGGCAAGGCGGAGGAGCTCGGTATCCGCATCCTCGACGCTGCTCAGTTCCACATCCTCGTGACCCAGGGGCCGGACGCGCTCGGATGAAGCGCTACGGGCCGTTGATCGTCGTTCCGGGCGCGCTGGCGGTGGGTGATCCGGGGAGGCATCATCTGCGCCTGACACCCGACGCGGTGCTCTTCCGCGACGGCAGTGAGAATCGCGGCATCGTCCCGTGGATTCAGGTCGAACGAGTGCTGATCGACGTACCCGTGACGAGATTCCGGCTGCCGGGTCTCGCCAGCACGATCGTCATCGGTGCGCTGACGTTCCTCGCCGTCTCCGATCTCGGAATGGACCCGGATGACGGCACAGTCGACGTGCAGATCGACGGAGAATCCACCACCGCACCCTTGAGCCGTCACCATGTCGGCGGATACTGGGCTCCGACAGTCGATGGCGCCCACAGGCTGTTGCAGCACCTCATCGACCACCCGGAGCAGCGATCGCTGCTCGCGCGGCCGGAGTCCCTGCTCGACGTCGCCGCGCGCCTGGCACGCAGCGCGGCGTCGGGAACCTCAGGCGCCTGACGCGACTATGCCTCGGCGATCCGCTGGAGCAGCTTCGGAGATCCGGTGAACCCGAGCCGCTGATAGACCGAAACCGCGCGCTCGCTCGAGTGCACGGTGACCCTGGAGGCGCCGGCTCTGTGCGCATGGGTGGCAGCTGCGTCGACGAGTGCGGCGCCCACGCCGCCCCCACGGTGCTCGGGCATCACGAAGACGCTCTGGATGTCTGCCGAGAGGCGGTTGTTCGCACCAGGGCTGGGCACGCGCGGGAGCAGCGCGACCCATGCGGCACCCACCGTCGTGTCCTCGGTGAGGGCCACGAACGCGAAGTGGGTGGCCCGATGGGCTTCCCACCACGCCCCGAGTGCGTCCACGAACGAGTCGAACTCCGCGGTGTCGGCGTCGTCGCCGGCTCTGTCAATCCACTTCAAGCGCGCCAGGCCCCGAACATCCTCGGGGCCTGCGCGCTCGATGTGCATTGGTCGATCAGTCCTTGTGCCGCGGCTTGCGGAACGGCTTCTCGCCGCGCTCATCGGAGCGGGCCGGACGGTCCTCGCGGTCGTAGCGGGGGCGGTCGAAGCCGCCTCGAGCGCCGGCGTCGCGCGGGCCGTCGTTGCGTCGGGCTGCCGGACCACGGTCGGGCTTGATCTCGATCAGTCGACCAGAGATGCGGGTGTCCCTGAGCTTGTCGAGCACCGAGGAGTCGAGGTTGGCGGGAAGCTCGACGACCGTGAAGTCCGGCCGGATGTTGATGGCGCCGAAATCGTCACGGCCGAGGCCGCCCTCGTTCGCGAGCGCACCGACGATCTGACGCGGCTCGACCCGGTGACGTCGACCGACCTCGATGCGGTAGGGCTTGTAGTCGCCCCGTCCACGGCGCTCGCGAGGCTCGCGGGGCTCCCGCTGATCGCGGGTGTTGCGTTCCCGCGGCGGACGGTTGTCGAACTCGACGGCCTTCGTCAGCGGGTCATCCGACGGGTCGAGCAGCAGCGGAGTGTCGCCCTGCGCGACGACCGCGAGCGCAGCGGCCACATCGGCTTCAGGCACATCATGGTTGCGCACGTAGTGGGCGATGATGTCACGGAACTTCTCGATCCGCGGGCTGTCGCCGAGCGCGGTCGTGATCGCATCGTCGAATCGCGCGAGACGCGTGGTGTTGACGTCGTCCATGCTGGGCAGCTGCATCTGCGTCGGCTGCTGGCGGGTCGCCTTCTCGATCGACTTGAGCAGGTAACGCTCGCGCGGGGTGATGAAGCTGATCGCGTCGCCCTTGCGACCGGCGCGTCCGGTGCGGCCGATGCGGTGCACGTAGGACTCGGTGTCGGTGGGGATGTCGAAGTTGATGACGTGGCTGATGCGCTCGACGTCGAGACCTCGAGCGGCGACGTCCGTCGCGACGAGGATGTCGAGCTTGCCGTCCTTGAGCTGGTTGACGCTGCGCTCACGTTGCACCTGCGCCACATCGCCGTTGATCGCAGCGGCCGAGTATCCACGGGCGCGCAGCTTCTCGGCGAGCGTCTCGGTCTCGTTCTTGGTGCGGACGAACACGATCATGCCGTCGAAGTTCTCGACCTCGAGGATGCGGGTCAGCGCATCGACCTTCTGCGCGTACGACACCACGAGGTAGCGCTGCGTGATGTTGGTGCCCGTTGCGGTCTTCGACTTGATGCTGATCTCTTCGGGATCGCGCAGGTACTTCTGCGCGAGGCGGCGGATCTGCGGGGGCATCGTCGCGGAGAACAGTGCGACCTGCTTCTCGACGGGCGTCTGAGCGAGGATCTGCTCGACATCTTCCGCAAAGCCCATCTTGAGCATCTCGTCGGCCTCGTCGAGCACCAGGTACTGCAGCTGCGAGAGGTCGAGAGTGCCCTTGGCGAGGTGGTCCATGATGCGGCCGGGCGTTCCGACGATCACGTGGACGCCGCGGCGCAGCGCGGAGAGCTGCACGCCGTAGGCCTGGCCGCCGTAGACCGGCAGCATGTGCACACCCTTCATCTTCGAGGCGTAGGACTCGAAGGCCTCGCAGACCTGCAGTGCGAGCTCGCGAGTCGGAGCGAGCACCAGCGCCTGCGGAGTCTTCTGCGAGACGTCGAGGCGCTCCAGGACGGGGAGCGCGAAGGCCGCGGTCTTTCCCGTTCCTGTCTGCGCCATGCCGACGACGTCGCGGCCCGACAGGAGAGTCGGGATCGTCGCGGCCTGGATGGGGGAGGGGGTCTCGTAGCCGAGGTCCTTGATCGCCTTGAGGACGGGGCCGGTGATGCCGAGCTCCTCGAATCCAGGGGTCTCGGGGGCGTCGGTGGGCACAGCGTCTTCAGGGGTCACTGATCAAGGGTAGCGCGTCCCGGGTTCCCGCGCCTGTGAGGGCGCCCTCAGGCACCGGAGGTCAGCGCCAGGAGCTTCTCCCTGACCTGCCGGCGCAGGACCTTGCCGATCAACGATTTCGGAAGCTCATCCACGACGAAGATGCGCCGGGGCACCTTGTAGGGGGTGAGGATGCTGCGCGCATACTCGCGGATCGCCTCGACGTCCACCTCGGTTCCGGAGTCGATGACGATCGCCGCGACCACCTCCTCGCCGGAGTGATCGCTCGGCAGGCCGACCACCGCGGCGTCGGCGACCTGCGGGTGCTGACGCAGTGCGTTCTCCACCTCCGTCGGTGCGACATTGAAGCCGCCGGTGATGATGAGTTCCTTGATGCGGTCGACGATTCTGATGAAGCCCGCATCGTCGACCGTCACGATGTCTCCGGTGCGGAACCAGCCGTCGACGAAGACGGCCTCGGTCTCCTCCGGCTTGCCGTAGTACCCGGAGAACACCTGTGGACCGCGCACGAGGAGTTCGCCCGCTGCGCCGGGTTCGACATCGACGGTCGGGTTGTCGGGATCGACCACTCGGCATTCGGTGCCGGGCAACGGAAGTCCCACTGTTCCGGGCACGCGGTTGTCTGCGACCGGATTCGCCATCAGAACGGGGGAGCATTCGCTGAGTCCGTATCCCTCGACGAGGAAGCCGTTCGTGGCAGCCTCGAACGGCACCACCAGCTCGTGAGGGAGCGCCATGGCGCCGGAGATCGCGACCTCGATCCCGTCGAGGGACACGCCCTCGGCGTTCGCCGCGGCGAGCAGTCGATCAGCGATCGGGGGCACGAGCGGAAGGAACGTCGCCGGGTGCTTCTTCATCACACCGAGCACGAGGTCCGGATCGAACTTCGGGAAGAGCACGAGTCGTGCTCCCATCGACATCGCGAACGTCAGACACAGCGTGAGGCCGTAAGCGTGGAACATAGGCAGCACCGCGTAGACGACGCAGCCCTTGCCACGCTGGATGGACGGCACCCACGCCTGCGACTGGGCGGCGTTCGCGAGCAGGTTCCCGTGCGTCAGCGCCGCACCCTTGGGGGTTCCCGTGGTGCCCGACGTGTACTGGATGATGGCGAGGTCGCCGGTGGCCGGCTTCGGGTGCGTCGCCGAGATCGGAGCCGACTGCACCAGCGAGTCCCAGGCGACGGTTCCCCGGACGCGCTCGGTGAGCGCCGCGCGCGACTCTCTCGCTTTCGCCACAGGCAGTCGCAGAGCCACGCGGGTCAGAAAGGGCATCGCCCGGGTGACGTCCACGGAGATGAGGTTCGTCACCGCGAGATCGGCCGGGAACTCCTGCACCGTCGATACGACCTTGTTCCAGACGATCGCGTGCTTCGCGCCGTGGTCCTCGAACTGCTTGCGGAGCTCGCGAGGCGTGTAGAGCGGGTTGTGCTCGACGACCACGGCGCCCAGACGGAGCACGGCGTAGAACGCCACGATGTGCTGCGGGCAGTTCGGCAGCACGATCGCGACCGGATCCCTTGCGCGCACGCCGAGATCGCGCAGACCCTCGGCGGCGCGGTCGATCGCATCCTGCAGTTGCGCATAGGTCGTCTCACGTCCGAAGAACTGCAGTGCAGGGGCGTCGGGGTAATCGCGAGCGGATGCCGCGACGATGTCGACCAGCGATCCCGAGACGGGGGCGAGGTCGTCGGGGACGCCTTCCGCATAGCTGGCGATCCACGGGCGGGGAGGCTGGTACGGGCTCACCCGCCCAGCATAGGACCGGCACCGCCCGTCTGCGGGGAGACGACGAGCACGGCAACTAGACTTGGGACGTGTCTGAAATCACCCCTGATCTTGTGCGCCATCTCGGCGTGCTCGCGCGCATCCAGCTCAACGACGACGAGGTGACCCGGCTGACGGGCCAGCTCGATGCCATCGTCGACAACATCGCGAAGGTGTCTGAGGTCGCAAGCCCCGACGTCGCCGCGACGAGTCACCCGATCCCGCTGAGCAACGTCTACCGTCCCGATGTGGTGGGCGAGACGCTCACGCACGAACAGGTGCTCCAGAACGCGCCGGACCAGGCCGATGGCCGGTTCCGCGTCACCGCGATCCTGGGAGAAGAACAGTGAGCGACATCATCCGGATGACCGCAGCCGAGCTTGCGGACAAGCTCGCCAGCCGCGAGATCTCCAGCGTCGAGGCGACGCGCGCACACCTCGACCGCATCGCCGCCGTCGACGGCGACGTCCATGCCTTCCTCCACGTGAACGAGGGCGCGCTCGATGCCGCCGCAGCTGTCGACGCGAGGCGGGCTGCGGGCGAGGAGCTCGGCCCGATCGCCGGTGTGCCGCTCGCCATCAAGGACGTGCTTGTCACGACCGACCAGCCGACCACCAGCGGCTCGCGGATCCTCGAGGGCTACCGCTCGCCGTACGACGCCACCGTCGTCGCTCGATCGCGCGCGGCAGGGCTGATCCCGCTCGGCAAGACCAACATGGACGAGTTCGCCATGGGGTCGTCCACCGAGCATTCCGCATACGGCCCCACCCGCAACCCGTGGGACCTCGATCGGATCCCCGGTGGCTCCGGCGGTGGATCGGCCGCGGCCGTCGCCGCCTTCGAGGCTCCGCTGGCGCTCGGCTCAGACACCGGTGGATCCATCCGTCAGCCCGCGCATGTGACCGGCACGGTCGGCGTCAAGCCCACCTACGGCGGTGTCAGCCGCTACGGCGCGATCGCACTCGCTTCCAGCCTCGACCAGGTCGGACCGGTGACGCGCACCGTGCTCGACGCAGGTCTGCTGCATGACGCGATCGGCGGTCACGACCCGAAGGACTCCACATCGCTGCGCGACGAGTGGCCTTCGTTCGCGGATGCCGCCCGTGAGGGCGCGCGCGGAGATGTGCTCAAAGGCCTCAGGGTCGGCGTCATCAGGGAATTGCCCGACAGCGGGTTCCAGCCGGGCGTCGCCGAGTCGTTCCGCAGCGCTCTCGCGCTCATGGAGGCTCAGGGTGCAGAGATCGTCGAGATCGGAGCGCCCCACTTCGAGTACGGCGTCGCCGCGTACTATCTGATCCTCCCCGCCGAGGCATCCAGCAACCTCGCGAAGTTCGACTCCGTGCGCTTCGGTCTCCGTGTGACTCCTGATGGCAACCCGACCGTCGAGGACGTCATGTCCGCGACGCGCGACGCCGGCTTCGGCGACGAGGTCAAACGACGCATCATCCTCGGCACGTACGCACTGTCGGCGGGGTACTACGACGCCTACTACGGCAGTGCACAGAAGGTCCGCACGCTCATCCAGCAGGACTTCGCGAACGCCTTCGCGGAGGTGGACATCATCGCGACGCCGTCGGCACCGACCACCGCGTTCAAGATCGGCGAGAAGATCGACGATCCGCTGCAGATGTACCTCAACGACATCACGACGATCCCGGTCAACCTCGCCGGCGTCCCGGGCATCTCGATCCCGAGCGGCCTCGCGGCAGAGGACGGACTGCCCGTCGGCATCCAGTTCATCGCACCGGCGAGGGAGGACGCGCGACTCTACAAGGTCGGCGCTGCGGTCGAGACGCTCCTCGTCGATTCGTGGGGAGCACCGCTCCTCACGCGTGCACCCCAGCTCGTGGGAGGGACCCGCTGATGGCCACTGCCAAGCTCATGGACTTCGACAAAGCGCTCGAGCTGTTCGAGCCCGTTCTCGGATTCGAGGTGCACGTCGAACTCAACACCAACACGAAGATGTTCTCGGACGCGCCGAACCCGGCGAACGAGGCCTATCACGCGGCTGCGCCGAACACGCTGATCGCCCCGGTCGACCTCGGTCTGCCCGGATCGCTGCCCGTCGTGAACGAGACGGCGATTCGCTCATCGATCAGCCTCGGTCTTGCACTCGGCTGCTCGATCGCACCGTCGAGCCGCTTCGCGCGGAAGAACTACTTCTACCCCGACCTCGGCAAGAACTACCAGATCTCGCAGTACGACGAGCCGATCGCTTTCGAGGGTGAGGTCGAGGTCGAGCTCGAAGACGGAACCATCGTGCAGATCCCGATCGAGCGCGCGCACATGGAGGAGGACGCCGGCAAGCTCACTCACATGGGCGGATCCACCGGACGCATCCAGGGTGCCGAGTACTCGCTGGTCGACTACAACCGCGCCGGTGTTCCGCTCGTCGAGATCGTCACGAAGGTCATCTTCGGCACTGAGCACCGTGCCCCGGAGGTCGCCAAGGCCTATGTCGCGACCATCCGTGACATCGTCCGCAGCCTCGGGATCTCCGAAGCCCGCCTGGAGCGCGGCAACCTCCGCTGCGACGCCAACATCTCGCTGCGCCCTCGCGGCCAGGAGAAGCTCGGCACGCGCACCGAGACGAAGAACGTCAACTCGATGCGGTCGGTCGAACGCGCCGTGCGTTACGAGATCCAGCGTCAGGCGCAGATCCTCGCCGACGGCGGCACGATCACTCAGGAGACCCGGCACTGGCACGAGGACACGGGCACGACCTCGCCCGGTCGTCCCAAGTCGGATGCCGATGACTACCGGTACTTCCCCGAGCCCGACCTGGTTCCGGTGGAGCCTGCGGCCGAGCTGATCGAGGAGCTCCGAGCGCAGCTGCCCGAACAGCCGGTGGCGCGTCGGCGCCGCCTGATGGGCGAGTGGGGGTTCACCGACCTGGAGTTCCAGGACGTGCGGAACGGCGGCCTGCTGGAGGTCGTCGAGGCGACGATCTCGGCCGGAGCGACTCCTGCCACGGCCCGCAAGTGGTGGACGGGCGAGATCAGCCGCCTCGCGAACACGCAGGAGAAGGATGCCACGGAGCTGATCTCTCCTGAGAACGTCGTGGCGCTGCAGAAGCTCGTCGACGCCGGGACCCTCACCGACAAGCTGGCCCGCCAGGTGCTCGAGGGAGTCATCGCCGGTGAGGGGACGCCGCAGGAGGTCGTCGACGGCCGCGGACTCGCCGTCGTCTCGGATGACGGCGCGCTGATCGCCGCGATCGACGAGGCCCTGGCAGCTCAGCCCGACGTTCTCGCGAAGATCAAGGACGGCAAGGTCCAGGCAGCCGGCGCCGTCATCGGCGCTGTGATGAAGGCTATGAAGGGCCAGGCCGACGCAGCCCGGGTCCGCGAACTCGTTCTCGAGCGCGCTGCGCAGTGATCGGATCCCCCGGACCTCATGTCTGAGGTCCGGGGGAGAATGGTCTCATGGGACACGGTGACGGCAGAGGGCGCATCGTGTCGTCAGCCGATGCCGACGACACCGGCACGAGCATCCTGCACGTCGACATGGATGCGTTCTACGCCGGTGTCGAGGTGCTCGATGATCCCAACTTGCGCGGTCTCCCGCTGATCATCGGGTCGCCCGACGGCCGATCGGTGGTGTCCAGCGCCTCCTACGAGGCGCGCCGCTACGGCGTGCGTGCGGCGATGCCGGTGTCTCAGGCGCTGCGCTTGTGCCCGTCGGCGCGCGTCGTTCCTCCGCACTTCCATCGCTACCAGGCGGTCTCACGTCAGGTGATGGCGATCTTCGAGTCGTTCACGCCGTTGGTCGAGCCGCTGTCGGTCGACGAGGCCTTCCTCGATGTGCGCGGCGTCCGACGGCTCTGGGGCAGCCCTGCACAGATCGCGCACCTCGTTCGGCAGCGCGTCAGAGATGAGGTGGGCATCACCTGCAGTGTCGGCGTCGCAGCCACGAAGCATGTGGCGAAGATGGCCTCGACGATCTCGAAGCCCGATGGGATGCTCGTCGTCTCGGCATCCGACACGCAGGACTTCCTCGACCCGCGTCCGGTGCGCGCCATGTGGGGTGTGGGGCCGAAGGCGGCCGAGGCATTGGAGGGGCGCGGAATCCGCACGGTGCGCGACATCCGCACCTCGTCTCCGGCGATGCTCGACCGCGCCGTGGGGCCGGCTCTCAGCGCGCGACTCGCGGAGCTCGCTCGCGGCGAGGATCCCCGGGCAGTCGAGACGGAACGCGTCGAGAAGAGCGTCGGGCACGAGGAGACCTTCGACACCGACATCTCAGACAGGTCCTTCCTGAGAGCCGAGCTCCTGCGCCTCGCCGACCGCGTCGCAGCGCGCCTGCGGAAGGCGGAATGGGAGACGTCGACGGTCGCCATCAAGATCAGGTTCGACGACTTCCGCACCATCAGCCGTTCGCAGACGCTCCCGGAACCCACCGCGGTGGGCCAGCGTATCGGAGAGGCCGCCCAAGCGCTTTTCGACCAGATCGATCGACGGGATCCCGTGCGTCTGGTCGGAGTGCGCGCTGAGAAGCTGCGGCCGGCCGGCGGCGGCGGCTTCGGCCTCTGGGACGACGACGAGGACTGGAGGCGCGTCGAGGGCGCGGTCGACGATGCCGTCGCACGTTTCGGCACGGCCACGATCAGGCGAGCGAGACACATCGGGCGGGGCGACGGCCGTGGTGCTGCGCAACATCCCAGGGCGCACGGGCTCGATTGACCCTTCCCACGGCCGATTCCTGGGCTAGCGTGGAGCCATGCCCAACATTGCACTGGAACTCGGACAGCAGGCTGCCTCGTTCGGCGTGAAGAGCGCGTACGGCGAGCCGCAGGATATCGACGGCGTGAGCATCACTCCGGTGGCGTTCACCTACTCCGGCTTCGGCGGAGGAAGCGGTGACGGTGCCGAGGGCGGCGGAGGCGGAGGCGTGTCGGTCCCGGTCGGCGTCTACGTCCGTCGCGAGGAGGGGCTCCGGTTCGAGCCCAACATCGTGACGCTGCTCGTCGTCGCTGTGCCGTTCATCTGGGTGACCGGACGCGCTCTCTCTCGCATCATCCGTGCCCTCAAGAAGTAGTGACCCGGTCGCTGACGCCCTCGAGCGAGCTGCGGCCCTGATCGTCGACGACATCCACATGCTCGCGGCGGCGAACCCGGTCGTCCTGATCGACGGTCGCAGCGGAGCGGGGAAGACGACCCTCGCGCGCATGCTCGTCGAACGTTGGCCGATAGCAGGACGGGTGCAGCTCGTCGCACTGGATTCGATCTATCCGGGCTGGGACGGGCTCAGAGACGGAGTCGAACGCGCTCTGGACGGCATCCTCCGCCCGCACGGACGAGGGTATCTGGGCGAGTGGCGACGATGGGACTGGGGGAGCGGCAGCGAGGCCGAGATTCACGCGGTCGACCCGGCGCTCGGGGTGCTGATCGAAGGGAGCGGGATACTCACGCCCGACACGGCGGCGATTGCGGATGTGCGGGTCTGGGTCGAGTCCGCGGAGGTCGGTCGCAAGGCCCGAGCGCTGGCGCGCGATGGCGATACCTATCGTCCGCACTGGGATCGCTGGGCGCAGCAGGAAAGCGATCACATCGTGCGTGACGATCCGCGTGCGCTCGCGACCAGGGTCATCGAGGTGCCGTAGGTCTCAGAGGAGCTCGTCGGCCGCGTCGATCGTGAGTTCGAGGCGGTACCCCAGCCAGTCGTAGACGCCGAACCGCGGGTCGTCGGGGTCATGGTCATCGTCGCTCTCGATGCCGAGGCGCTCCGCGATCACGAGGCGCAATGCGGTGAGCGTGCGCAGCCATGCGTCGATGTCGGACGGAGGTATGTCGAGGTCGTGCTCCGCGAAGGCCTCGCTGTGTGACATCTCGGCGAGGTCACCGCGCATGCCTGCGAGTGCGGTGCGGACGATGTCCGCGTCCAGAGCGCGTCGGTCGAGCAGGTCTTCTCGCGTCGCATCCCGGAACGCGCGAGACGACTCCTCGTCCTCGGGGTAGGCATCGGGAACCAGGCGGCCGATCGCGGGATCCTCGACGTCGCGGGTCGCTCCCACGAGATCGCGGAAGTCGTCGACCAGCTGCGCGAGCTGCGCGCCCTCGACCCGAGCCATACGTATCCGCACCATCGGCTCGCTCATCCTTTGGCCTTTCGGACGGTCGCCCACAGGCCGTAGTCGTGCATCGCCTGCGCGTGCACCTCCATCGTCTCTCGCGGCCCTGTCGCGACGATCGCCTGGCCGTCGTGGTGCACCTGTCGCATGAGCACCGTCGCGCGCTCCAGCGAGTAGCCGAAGTAGGTGCGGAAGACTCGCACGACGTAGCTCATCAGGTTGACAGGGTCGTTCCACACGACGACCTCCCATGGTTCGAGCGGAGCTGCCGAGAGATCGACCGACTCTTCGACGTCGGGCGTGGCGAGGGGGCTCATGCCCACCCCAGCGTGTGGAGCTGCTCGTCGTCGATGCCGTAGAAGTGCGCGATCTCGTGCACCAGGGTCGTGTGCACCTCGTCGCGCAGTTCGTCGTCCGTCTCGCACGCTGCCAGATGCGGCTCGCGGTAGACGACGATCCGGTCGGGGAGCTCGCCGGAGCCGTACTGCGTGCGCTCGGTCAGGGCCAGCCCGTCGTAGAGCCCGAGCAGGTCCAGGCTTCCGTCCTCCGGACGATCCTCGACGACGAACACCACGTTCTCCAGCCCGTCGACCATCTCGTCGGGCAGCCGATCGAGCTCGTCGATCACGAGTTCTTCGAAGTCCGCAGCATCCATTTCCATCAGGTCCAGCCTATTGCCGGGCGGGGGAGCGAAGCGTCAGTGGAGGAAGACGAGGAGACCGGCGACGGCGATGAAGAGGACACCGAAGACGCTGTTGAGCGTCCGCTGTCCGCGCGCTGATCGTGTGAGGCTTCGGAAAGGCCGTGCCGCGGTGGCGAAGAACCCCCACATCACCACGATGTCGACGATGATGACCGTGACGATGAGAGTGAGGTATTGAGGGAGCTGTGGCTGATCGAGGCGGATGAACTGCGGGATGAACGCGAGGAAGAACACGATCGCCTTCGGGTTGAGGAGATTCACCCAGAACCCGCGTCTGATCATCGACCAGTGGCCCTCGTAGAGGTCGACCGTGGTCCCCTCATCAGCGGCAGGAAGCTTCGGCTTGGTGAGGATCAGACGTATGCCGAGGAAGACCAGGTATGCCGCGCCGGCGTATCGGATCACGTTGAACAGCACCTCAGACTGCGACACGACGAGTCCGAGGCCTGCCGCCACGATCACGACATAAACGATGAGAGCGAGCTGCTGCCCGAGGATTCCCCAGATCGAACGGCGCCAGCCCTGGCTCAGCGCGTTCGACATCGTGTTGATGGCGCCGGCCCCCGGCGTGAAGCTGATAACCACGCAGGCGGTCAGAAGTGAGAACCACACGGCGAGCGACACCCCGCAATCCTACGGGGGCCTCACCGTGCGTCGATCACCGTGGTTAGGGCCCGGAGCAGGAAGCGCTTCGTGACGCAGAGAAGGTCCGAGCCTTTCGACTCGGACCTTCTCAGAGTGGGGTGAGTAACGGGACTCGAACCCGCGACATCCGGCACCACAAGCCAGCGCTCTACCAGCTGAGCTATACCCACCATGTGCCGATCGCGATCGGCAACCAGACGAGTCTATTACATGTTCGGAGTGAACTCTGACACCGTGCGTGCGGCGATGTCGCGAGCATCGTCACTCGAGGGCCCCGGTTCGTCGACGAAGACCGCCTCGCGGTAGTACCGCAGCTCGCGAATGGACTCGAGGATGTCGGCGAGGGCGCGGTGTCCGCCGTCCTTCGCCGGCGCCTGGAAGAACACCCGCGGGTACCACCGCCGCGAGAGCTCTTTGATGCTCGAGACATCGACGTTGCGATAGTGGAGCCACTGATCGACCTGACTCATGTACTTGGCCAGGAACATCCGGTCTGTGCCGATGGTGTTGCCGGCGAGAGGAGCCTTGCGCTCGACCGGAGCGAATCGCTTGATGTAGGCGAGGGTCTGCGCCTCGGCCTCGGCCAACGATACGCCGTGGGGGATCTCGTTGATCAACCCCGACGTCTCGTGCATCTTCGTCACGAAGTCATTCATGTTCTCGAGTGCCGCGTCGCTCGGGCGGATGACGACCTGGAAGCCGGGGTCCACCGGACGGAGCTCGAAATCAGTGACGACGACGGCGATCTCGACGAGTTCGTCGACGGCCAGATCGAGACCGGTCATCTCACAATCGATCCATACGAGGCGGTCATTCTCTGAGGCAGATACCATTTCGCCATCCTATCGACGGCTCCGACATCCGAGTCTGGCGCGGTACGGTAGATGTGTGCGCCTCCGTAGCTCAGGGGATAGAGCAGGAGCCTTCTAATCTCTTGGTCGCAGGTTCGAATCCTGCCGGGGGCACGATCGCCTGAGCCGGGCAGTGCTCATCCGTTGCGGAGAGCGGCGACCGCGTCATCCGCGCTCCAGAAGTCGCCGACGAGTCGGAACGACGCCGTGGCGAGGTGCAGGCGCTCCGCCCGGTAGCGAACCCCGAGTGGATCCGGGATGAGGCGCAGGTGCCCGAGGACCCTCTCTCGCGCGTCGTGAACCCGCCACAGGTGGGCTGACGCGCGCACAAGATGCTCCTTCTTGGTCGACAGCTGCGGTGTCGCGTAGGGAACCTCGGGCGTGGACGTGATCAGGGTTGCAGACATCGAATCTCCTTTCATGATTCGAACGTATGACCGACCACCGACATTGCTGGCCAGACGTGACGACTGCCGGCGACGGAGTGGTTCTGCACATTCGCGCGCCGCTCCGAGTTGTTCAGGATGCCCGTGTTCTCGGCATCGGCGAGGTGGAGAGAGGACGCACTCTGAAGTGATCCGGACGCACGCTCCGGGCACAGAGGAGAGAACATGCATGACACAGTGACCATCGTCGGCAACGTCGCCACCGATCCCACTCAGGGGCGAACGACAGGTGGAGTTCCCGTCACGAACTTCCGACTCGCGAGCACGCACCGACGATTCGATGATGCGACCCAGACGTGGGTCGATGTGACGACGAACTGGTACTCGGTCGCGGCTTTCCGTCAGCTGGGCGAACATGCGAAGGCCTCTCTGCGGTCCGGTGACAGCGTGATCGTCACGGGGAGGATGAAGATTCGCGCCTGGGAGAACAACGGCAAGCAGGGCACGAGCGTCGACATCGACGCCGATGCGATCGGCCACGATCTCCGATGGGGGACGACGGCGTATCGCCGCAGCGCGCGATCGGGGGTCGATGCCCCATCCAGAACCGCTGCGACATCGGATCCGCACGATGACCCCGAGCAGCCTGCGCACTCGCGTGGTGACGGTCCGGACATCGACACGTCGTGGGCGGCGAAGGACGGCGCGCTCTTGGGCACCGAAGACGGCCTCGCGGATTCTGCTGCCGCAGGGGCGAGCACGCTCTGAGATTCCTGGCCGATCGACGCCGGCGCACATGGCAGCCGTGAGCGCGCTCGGGCGCTGCGGGGGAGGACGCCCTTAGACTCAGTTCGTGCTTCGACGACCGGACTCCTCCGCATCGCGTGCGGCGATCGCGACCGGCGTCGCCACGACGCTGGCGCTGCTGCTGACCTCATGCGGTGCGCCCGCAACGCCCACACCGAAGCCGACGGATGCCGGAGTGAGCCCCAGTCCGTCGGCGTCTCCTTCGGGTTCCGCGTACGTTCCGGACGGCACCGCCGATGACAACCTGCCGCTCTTCGCGGCCGTGACCGCCGCGGTGTGGGCGTCAGACCAGAAGGTGTCGGGTCGTGCCTACATCGACGCCCTGATCGCCGCCGGGTTCGACCGCGCAGCCATGCAGGTCACACAGGACGTCTCGACCGTCGGCAACCCGGTGGAGAGCCTCATGTTCGCCGTGCGGTGGGGAGACACGGAGTGCCTCATAGGGCAGGTGGGCCCGTCGACGGGCGAGCCCGTCACGGTCGTCATGCCGCAACTGGCCGAGGGACGTTGTCTCGTCGGGACGACGCGAGCGATCGACTGGTGACCCGCCACGTGCGTGGCACGTGCGGCACCGCGCGCAACCGCGTCGTGGAGCTGGCATCCGGCTTCGGTAGCGGCCCCCGAGATCGCCGGTAGGCTGGAGTGTCGATCTTCGACGCCAACAGAAGGAGCGGTTTTCGGTGGCTGAGTACATCTACTCGATGGTTCGTGCACGTAAGGCGGTGGGTGAGAAGCTCATCCTCGATGACGTCACGATGGCGTTCCTCCCCGGTGCCAAGATCGGCATGGTGGGTCCCAACGGCGCCGGAAAGTCGACGATCCTCAAGATCATGGCCGGAATGGACACGCCGTCGAACGGCGAGGCGAAGCTGTCTCCCGGTTTCTCGGTCGGAATCCTGATGCAGGAGCCGGAGCTCGACGAGACCAAGACGGTGATCGAGAACATCCAGGACGGCATCGCCATCAAGGCGAAGGTCGACCGGTTCAACGAGATCTCCATGCTGATGGCAGATCCCGATGCCGACTTCGACTCCCTGCTCTCCGAGATGGGAACCCTGCAGGAGGAGATCGACGCGGCGGACGGCTGGGACCTCGATTCGCAGCTCGAACAGGCCATGGACGCCTTGCGCACGCCTCCCGGAGACGCGGCGATCGCTCCGCTCTCCGGAGGTGAGAAGCGACGCGTCGCACTCGCGAAGCTGCTCCTGCAGAAGCCCGATCTGCTCCTGCTCGACGAGCCGACCAACCACCTCGACGCGGAAAGCGTGCTCTGGCTCGAGCAGCACCTTCAGGCATACAAGGGCGCGGTCATCGCCATCACTCACGACCGGTACTTCCTCGACCACGTCGCCGAATGGATCGCCGAGGTCGACCGTGGCCGCCTGATCGGCTACGAGGGCAACTACTCGACCTACCTGGAGAAGAAGGGCGAACGCCTCGAGGTCCAGGGCAAGAAGGACGCGAAGCTCGCCAAGCGCCTCAAGGAGGAGCTGGAGTGGGTCAGGTCCAGCGCAAAGGGCCGTCAGACGAAGTCGAAGGCGCGACTCGCGCGGTACGAGGAGATGGCGACAGAGGCCGAACGCACCAGGAAGCTGGACTTCGAGGAGATCTCGATTCCTGCGGGACCGCGTCTCGGAAGCATCGTGATCGATGCGAAGAAGCTCCAGAAGGGCTTCGACGGCCGGGTGCTCATCGATGGGCTCAGCTTCAACCTTCCGCCGAACGGCATCGTCGGTGTGATCGGCCCCAACGGTGTCGGTAAGACGACCCTGTTCAAGACGATCGTCGGCCTGGAGCCGCTCGACGGCGGAGACCTCAAGATCGGCGAGACGGTCAAGATCAGCTACGTCGACCAGTCGCGCTCGAACATCGACCCCGACAAGACGCTGTGGGAGGTCGTGTCCGACGGTCTCGACGTCATCACGGTGGGCAAGACGGAGATCCCCTCACGCGCGTACGTCTCGAAGTTCGGTTTCAAGGGCCCGGACCAGCAGAAGAAGGCAGGCGTGCTCTCCGGTGGCGAGCGCAACCGTCTGAACCTGGCCCTCACGCTCAAGGAGGGCGGCAACCTTCTCCTGCTCGACGAGCCGACCAACGACCTGGACGTCGAGACGTTGAGTTCTCTCGAGAACGCGCTTCTCGAGTTCCCCGGCTGCGCAGTGGTCATCACTCACGACCGGTGGTTCCTCGACCGCATCGCGACCCACATCCTCGCGTACGAGGGCACCGACGAGAAGCCCGCTCAGTGGTACTGGTTCGAGGGCAACTTCGAGTCCTACGAGGAGAACAAGGTCCAGCGCCTCGGCGCCGACGCGGCCAAGCCGCACCGGTCGACGCACCGCAAGCTCACGCGCGACTGATCGCCGATGTCCGACCTGACACCGGGGCCCCGGCTGCACATCCCGATCCACCTCCGCTGGGGCGATCTGGACGCATTCAATCACGTCAACAACACCTCGATGCTGAAGCTCCTCGAGGAGGCGCGCGTACGCGCGTTCTGGCGTGCGGGTCCCGGTGAGCAGGCACCATCGACCGCTGTGCTCGATTCAGGCATCGACGAGGGCACGCTGACGCTCATCGCGCGGCAGGAGATCGAGTACCTCGCTCCGGTGCCGTACCAGCGTCGACCTCTCGAAGTGCAGATGTGGTTCGGCAAGCTCGGCGGCTCCAGCGTCGAGGTCTGCTACGAGGTGCACAACGACCCCGCAGCCGAGCCCCGCACGATCTATGCGCGGTCGACCGCGATCATCGTGCTCGTCGACGCCAAGTCGGGCCGTCCCACACGGCTCACGCAGGAGATGCGCGACGCGTGGGAGCCGTACGTCGGCCCCTCCATCGAGTACACCCACCGCTGAGCCGAAAGGCGCGGCATCAGGCCGGGGACGGCACCCTGACCATGATCTCCTGGGCGACAGAGGCGACCAGATCGCCCGACTGCGTGTAGATGCGTCCCTGAGCGAGGCCGCGGCCCCCGCGCGCGTTCGGCGATTCCTGCAGGTAGAGCAGCCACTCGTCGACGCGCGCAGGCCGGTGCCACCACATCGCGTGGTCGAGGCTCGCCACCTTCAACCCCGGGAGCCCCCAGTACACGCCGTGGGCGCGAAGGATCGATTCCTGGATCGTCATATCGCTGAGATACGCGAGAGCCGCCCGGTGAATGCGCTGGTCGTCGGGAAGCGGTGCCTTCATGCGCATCCAGACGCCCTGCTGAGGAACGCGGGAATCCGCGCTCGGCAGGAACATCGGTGAGTCGATGTGGCGCACGTCAGCAGCGCGATCGCTGAGCATCCGAACAACGCCGGGCGGCAGCCCGTCGACGCGCTGCTCGTCGGGCAGCAGAGAGTCCGGACCCGGAATTCCTTCAGGCATGGGAACCGCGTGCTCGATGCCCGGATCGTCGTCCTGGAAGGAGGCGATCATCGAGAAGATCGGCACACCGTTCTGATACGCCTGCGAACGACGGGTGGAGAAGGATCGGCCGTCGTGGATGCGGTCGACGGCGATCGTGATGCCCTGGCTTGCGTCGCCCGGCCGCAGAAAGTACCCGTGCATGGAGTGCACCGCACGATCCTCGGGGAGCGTCCGTTCCGCGGCGAGGAGGCTCTGAGCGAGCACTTGACCACCGTAGATCCGCCCGGAGGGCATCGGATGCGAAGATCCGGTGAAGATGTCTTCGGTGGTGCGGGCCTGAGTGGAATCGAGGTCCAGTACGTCGAGGAGTTGTTCGACGGTGCGAATCGCGTGGGCGTCGGCGGTCATGAGTTCCTTCCCGCGACGGCGGATGCCGCTGGCGTTGCTAGTTTAGAGGGTGTGCCCCACCAGCTTCTTCTTGCAGACGCCGAGACCGCGAAGGACGTACTGACCTTCCTCGGGCGAGCGACCCGAATCTCCGATGAGGGGGTTCGGCTGCAGGCGGCCAGAGGTGTTCTCGCGCTCACAGGAGCCGCTCTAGCGCCCCACGGTCTGTTCGATCAGACCCCGACAGTGCTGGCGATGCGCGTCGTGCAGGTGGATCCTGAGCTCGAGTGCGATGTCGTCGTCTCCTCGCTCACCGCGACAGACGATGACAGCGCGCTGACCCTGCCGGAGACAGGGCTCTCACCCGCGTGGGCCGGAGTCGCTCCACCGCGCGGCCACTGGCAGCCGACGTCGACCCTGGCGGCATCCGTCATCGCTCGACGCGCGCAGTGGGGGATCAGCGCAGTTGCGCGCGGAGCGACGCCCGGGTCCGGGGAGGAAGCCGTCAGAGCGCTTCGTGCAGCCATCTGGGGGGAGCCCGACGAGGATCTCGGCGGCCTGCCTCGCGGAGTCGCATTCGCGGCCGACGCGTTCGGCTTCATCTCCGGTGAGGAAGACGTTCCGGTGATGCAGTCGGGGCGGTGGACTCGACTCGCCTTCCGGCGCGGTCACGTTCTCGCTCGAGGACCCGTCGCGGCCGGTCTCACAGCTGTCAGGGGCACCGGCTCCGCCCAGTAGCGCGGAGCACGAGCTCAACGGGCGGCGGCGCGCCCGGCCTGGCGTCCCGAGAAGAGACACCCACCGAGGAACGTGCCCTCGAGCGCCCGGTAACCGTGCACACCGCCGCCGCCGAATCCGCTCGCCTCACCGGCGGCATACAGACCGGGGATCGGTTCGCCGTCGGCACCGAGAGCGCGGCCGTCGAGATCGGTGTTGATCCCGCCGAGTGACTTCCTGGTGAGAACGTGGAGTTTGACGGCGACGAGAGGGCCGGCTGCCGGGTCCTGAAGACGATGCGGAGCTGCGGTGCGGATCAGCTTGTCGCCACGGTAGCCGCGCATCGAACGCAGCATGCCGATCTGGGTGTCTTTCGTGAACTCGTTCTCCATCTCGAGGTCACGCGCGATCACCTCTCGTCGCACATGATCGATGTCGAGTGACTCTCCGCCGGGGTGCCGCTGCATCTGCTCGAGCAGCGATTCGAGGTCGTTCTCGACGATGAAGTCCTCTCCCTCGTCGAGGAACGCCTGCACCGGCCCCGTCGGGCCCTTGGCGAGTCGGGACTTCACGAGGAGCCCGACATCCTTGCCGGTGAGATCGGGGTTCTGTTCGCTTCCGGAGAGGGCGAACTCCTTCTCGACGATCTGGCGAGAGGTGACGAACCACGAGTGGTCGTGGCCGGTGCTGCGGAGGTGGGCGAGTGTGCCCAGCGTGTCGAAGCCCGGGAAGAGCGGCACGGGCAGTCTCTTGCCCGTCGCGTCCAGCCACAGCGAAGACGGGCCGGGGAGGATGCGGATGCCGTGCGACGGCCACACGGGGTTCCAATTCGTGATTCCCTCGACGTAGTGCCACATGCGGTCGCCGTTGACGAGACGCGCACCGGCAGACTCCGAGACGGCGTGCATCGATCCGTCCACATATGCGGGCACTCCCGTGAGCATGTGCTCAGGAGGCGCGCCCAAGGTTGCCGGCCAGGCAGCGCGCACGAGGTCGTGATTTCCTCCGATACCGCCGGAGGAGACGATCGTGGCGCCCGCGCTGATCTCGAAGTCGCCGATCGCGCGCCGCGTCGATTCGACGCCGCGAGCGGCGGGGCTCGACTCCAGGATCGTGCCGCGCGCGCCGGTGACGGCTCCGTCGGTGGTGATCAGCTCCGTCACGCGATGGCGGGGGAGGATCGTGATCCGTCCCTCGCGTTCGCCCTGCTCGACCGCGGCGGCGAACGGCGCGACGACACCCGGCCCGGTGCCCCAGGTGATGTGGAATCGAGGGACGGAGTTGCCGGGACCGAGCGCACCGTAGCCTCCGCGTTCGGCCCAGCCGACCACCGGGAAGAAACCCACTCCGCGTTCGCGCAACCACGAGCGCTTCTCTCCGGCCGCGAACTGCAGATAGGCCTCGGCCCACCGACGCGGCCAGTGATCCTCGGGGCGGTCGAACGATGCGGTCCCGAACCAGTCCTGCGTGGCGAGGGCCAGCGAATCGCGAATGCCCATCCGCCTCTGCTCGGGAGAGTCGATGAAGAACAGGCCGCCGAACGACCACCATGCCTGCCCGCCGAGGTTGGTGCGCGGCTCCTGGTCGACCAGGATCACACGACGACCGGCATCCAGCGCCTCACCCGCTGCGACAAGACCGGCGAGCCCCCATCCGATGACCAGTACGTCTGCAGACAGGGGCGTGTTCGTCATGTGCTCTCCGTTGATTCCTGACGTGATCGCGTCTCGAGCGTGGGGCGCCCGGCCGAGGGTGCGCCGATGCCGGACGGCTCGAATGTGTTCACCATGGCATACGCGGCGCGTTCGAGGTAGTCCCACAGCGTCGATTCGTGGAGTGGCGACAATTGCGCCTCGTCCAAAGCCGTTCGCATGTGCCGGAGCCACCTGTCACGAGCGTCGGGGTCGACGTGGAACGGCATATGACGCATCCGCAGGCGTGGGTGTCCGCGCGTCTCCCCATAGGTCGTGGGGCCACCCCAGTACTGCTCCAGGAACATCAGCAGTCGCTCCTCGGCAGGGCCGAGATCCTCTTCGGGGTACATCGGCTTCAGGACCGGGTCCAGGGCGACCTCGCGATAGAAGACCGACACGATCTTCGCGAAGGTGTCGTGCCCGCCGACCTCGTCGTAGAACGTCACTTCTGGGAGCTCCCGTCATCGTTCGTCTTCTTGCGCCGCCAGATTCCACGATCCGGGATGACGGGAACGCCGGTGACGGCGTTCGGACGTGTCTTGGGGGGATTGGCACCCCGAACGCGACGGGCGCCCTCGAGCCCGGTGGGGACGACGGTGGTCATGCTCGGGAGGAGGATCTCGTTCTCGAGCATCGCGGCCCGTAGGCGCTTACGCAGCTCCTGCGCGACGTCGTCCTTGGCGTTGGCACGAGCCTTGATGACGAGCCGCACGACGAGGGCGTCGCCGTCGATCGACTCGAGGCCCCAGAGCTCGGGCTTCTCGATGATGCGGGTGCGCCACTTCGGATCCTTCGCGAGAGCCTGAGCCGTGTCGAGCATGATCTGCTCGACCTTCTCGAGATCGGCGTCCACCGGCACGCCGAGATCGATGATCGCCCTGGCCCAGCCCTGCGACATGTTGCCGATGCGAAGCACCTCGCCGTTGCGGACGTACCAGAGCGTGCCGTTCACGTCGCGCACCTGCGTGATGCGCACGCTCACGTATTCGACCACGCCCGAGGCGAGGCCGAGATCGACGACATCGCCGATTCCGATCTGGTCCTCCGCCACGATGAACATGCCGTTGAGCACGTCCTTGACGATGTTCTGAGCGCCGAAACCGAGACCGGCGCCCACAGCAGCAGTGAGGAGTGTCAGCGAGCCCAGGAGCGTCGGCGCGAGGTGATTGACCACGAGCACGATCGCGATGACCACCAGCATCACGTTGACGATGTTCTGCAGGATGGTGCCGAGAGTCCGCGTGCGTTGCACGAGACGCATGTCAGCGAGCGGCGAGCGTTCCAATGCCTGAGTGTCGTCGACGGCCGCTTTGTTCTTCGCGCTGTCGACGATGCGATGCACGACGCGGCGGATGACCACGCGGAGCAAGAGAGCGATGAGAACGCAGCCGGCGATGATCGCGACCACTCCGAGCGCCTGCAGGCCCACATCGCGCAGCACCGTGACGACGTCCATCCACCAGGAGGGGAGAACGGTCTCTGCGGGGTCGGGCGTCGTGTCGAATGGCTGCATCATCCCCTCCAGAGTAGCGATCAGGCCTCTGCGCGGGCTGGACGCATCGCGCAGAGGCCTGATGGGAGAAGCGGGCTCAGTCCTCCGCGTCGCGGGACTGCGCAGCGAGCGAGCGCTCGACGTCGGCGAGGTTCTCGAGCACCAGACGGCGCAGCGCCGGTGCCGCGTCCTGGTTGGCCGACAGCCACGCGCGTGTCGCGTCGCGCAGTTCGACATCGGCGATGGCCGTGGGGAACAGGCCCACGATCAGATACTGCGCGATCTGGTAGCTGCGGGACTCCCAGATCGGCACCAGCATGTCGAAGTACGCGGGCACGAACTCGCGAAGAGCCTCGGCGCCGGCCGGGTGCACGAAGCCGAGCGCGGCAGACCGCACGATCGTGTTCGGAGCGTCGTCGCGTTCGATCAGCGACGCCCACGCCGCCTTCTTCGAGGCGGAGTCGGGCAGCGCCGCACGTGCCTGCGCGGCGAACTCGCCGCCCTTCGACGTGTTGTCAGACGCGAGCGCGGCATCGATGGATGCCGCATCCGTCGCGCCGATCGTGGCGAGTCCGACGAGCAGCTGCCAGCTGAGGTCCGCGTCGATCTCGAGGCCCGGGAGCGTCTCCTCGCCGGAGCGCAGGCGCCCCACGATGCCCGCGTGCTCGGGAGTGACCAGGGCGTTCGCGAAGGCCGTCACGAACTGGAGCTGGCTGTCGCTGCCCGATTCGGCGGCTTCTGCAAGAGCCCAGAGTCCGTCTGCGACCTTCTGGCGAGCGGCGAGACGAGCCTCTGGCCTGACATAGAGCGTGGCGGCGGTGCGCAGCTGCGCGAGCGTCGTGCGGACCGTGGTCGACTCGGTCTCGCGGCCGATGTTGCCGAGCACCAGGTCGATGTAATCGGAGGCCGCGGTCTCGGCGTCGCGGGTCTGGTCCCAGGCGGCGCCCCAGACGAGGGAGCGCGCGAGGGGGTCGCTGATGTCGGCGAGGTGTGCGATCGCGGTGGCGAGGGAGCGCTCGTCGAGGCGGATCTTCGCGTAGGCGAGGTCGTTGTCGTTGAGCAGCACGAGGTCGGGACGCGCGAGGCCATGCAGCTCGGGAACCTCGGTGCGGTCTCCGTCGACGTCGACCTCGGCGTAGTGCGAGCGCACGAGTGCGCCGTCCTGGAGGTTGTAGAACCCGATGCCGAGCCGGTGCGGACGGATGGTCGGGTAGTCGGCCGGAGCGGTCTGCGTCACGGCGAATCGTGTGATGGTGCCGTCCGAGTCGTCTGCGATCACCGGTTCGAGCGTGTTCACGCCCGCGGTCTCGAGCCACTTCTTCGACCAGGTGCTCAGATCGCGTCCGCTGGTGGCTTCGAGCTCGGTGAGAAGGTCGCTCAGCTCGGTGTTCCCCCACGAGTGCTTCTGGAAGTACTGCGAGACGCCGGCGAAGAACGCCTCGATGCCCACCCAGGCGGCGAGCTGCTTGAGAACCGAGCCGCCCTTCGCGTACGTGATGCCGTCGAAGTTCACCTGCACGTCTTCGAGGTCGTTGATCTCAGCCACGATGGGGTGGGTCGAGGGAAGCTGATCCTGGCGGTAGGCCCAGGTCTTCTCCATCGCGTTGAAAGTGGTCCACGCCTCGGTCCACTCGGTGGCCTCCGCGGTCGCGATCGTCGACGCCCACTCGGCGAACGACTCGTTCAGCCAGAGGTCATTCCACCACTTCATGGTCACGAGGTCGCCGAACCACATGTGCGCGAGCTCATGCAGGATCGTGACGACGCGGCGCTCCTTGACGGCGTCGGTGACCTTGCTGCGGAACACGTACGTCTCGGTGAAGGTGACCGCCCCCGCGTTCTCCATCGCACCGGCGTTGAACTCGGGGACGAAGAGCTGGTCGTACTTCGCGAACGGGTAGGGAACGCCGAACTTCGACTCGAAGTACGCGAAGCCCTCGCGCGTCTTGTCGAAGATGTAGTCGGCGTCGAGGTGCTGCCACAGGCTCTTGCGTCCGTAGACGCCGAGCGGGATGACCCGGCCCGAGGAGCTGGTGAGCTCGGAGAACGTCGCCTCGTAGGGGCCTGCGACCAGGGCCGTGATGTACGACGAGATGCGCGGCGTGGGCTCGAAGCCCCACGTCGCGACCGAGTGGTCGTCGTGGACGATGGGCTCGGGCGTGGGGGAGTTCGACACGACCTTCCAGGACGCCGGTGCCGTCACCGTGAACTGGAACGTCGCCTTCAGATCGGGCTGCTCGAACACGGCGAACACGCGCCGCGAGTCGGGGACCTCGAACTGGGAGTAGAGGTAGACCTCGCCGTCGACAGGGTCGACGAAGCGGTGCAGTCCCTCGCCGGTGTTGGTGTAGAGGCAGTCCGCGTCGACCACGAGGACGTTCTCGGCCTGCAGGCCGGCGAGCGCGATGCGCGAGTCGGCGAAGACCTCGTCGGGGTCGAGCTGCTCTCCGTTCAACGAGATCTCGCGCACGTCGCGTGCGATCAGGTCGATGAAGGTGATGCTCTCCGGCGTCGCGGTGAACCGGACGACGCTGCGGGAGCCGAAGACCTCCGCACCCTTCGTCAGGTCGAGCGAGACTTCGTACGACTGGGTGTCGATGACGTCGCGGCGCTCCTGCGCTTCGA
>Ga0308167_1000546_pt1 | contig 62710 bp, 52 predicted proteins | sample PhyCR1_2_FD_202138 | JGI IMG/M metagenome (GOLD analysis project Ga0308167, IMG submission 202138) | Phyllosphere microbial communities from UC Gill Tract Community Farm, Albany, California, United States - DLSLRC.R1 | ecosystem: Host-associated > Plants > Phyllosphere > Unclassified | place... | reverse complement strand
ACGACGGCGACGAGGACGATCGTCACGGACGAGAAGTCCGGACGAGGACGAACGCTGCGCAGCGGCCGACGCCCCGAGAAGGAACTGGCACGACCGGGTCAGCGCGCACGTCTGCGCCGCGAGACCGCGACGGGGTATGCGTTCCTCACCCCCTGGCTCATCGGCTTCTTCGGCCTGACCGCCGTGCCGATGATCTACTCTCTGTACCTCTCCTTCACGAAGTACAACATCTTCCAGCCGCCCAAGTGGATCGGGCTGGACAACTACATCCGTCTCTTCACGAGCGACCCGAACTTCATCCAGTCGGCGCAGATCACCCTGGTCTACGTGTTCATCGGCACCCCGATCACCCTCGCCGCGGCGCTCGGCGTCGCGATGCTCCTGAACTATCGCGACAAGGGCGCCGGCTTCTTCCGCTCGGCCTTCTACGCTCCGTCGCTCATCGGCGGTTCCGTGTCGGTCGCGATCGTGTGGCGCGCGATGTTCTCGTCCGACGGTCCGGTCGACAGCGGTCTGCAGGTCTTCGGCGTCGACCTCGGAGGGTGGATCGGAAACCCGAGTCTCGTGCTCCCGATGATGATCCTGCTCGCCGTGTGGCAGTTCGGGGCCACGATGGTGATCTTCCTCGCCGGTCTCAAGCAGATTCCGAAGGAGCTGTACGAGGCGGCCGAGATGGACGGGGCCAACGCCTACCGCCGCTTCCGTGCCGTCACCATCCCGATGCTCTCTCCGGTGATGTTCTTCAACCTGCTGCTGGGGCTGATCGGCGCCTTCCAGGTGTTCGCCTCGGCGTACATCATCTCCAACGGCACCGGCGGACCCGCCGGCATGACGAACTTCATCACCGTGTACCTGTACAAGCGAGGATTCTCCGACGGACAGATGGGCTACGCGGCAGCGATCGCGTGGGTCCTGCTGATCGTCGTCGCGATCATCGCCTTCATCCTGTTCCGCACCCAGCGGTCGTGGGTGCACTACTCGGGAGACGACAAATGAGCATCACAGAAGCCGTCGTCACGGCATCCGCCCCCTCGCCTCGCCGGCGCGTGAAGCGCAAGACCTGGCAGACCGTCATCTGGTTCGTCGGCCTTCTCGTGCTGACCGCGGTCGTGCTCTACCCGCTGCTCTGGCTGTTCCTGTCGACGTTCAAGCCGAACTCCGAGTTCGGTCAGAACCCCGGTCTGTTCCCGCAGGCGCCGACGATCGAGAACTACGGCAAGGTCATGGAGGGCATCGCCGGAGTGCCGATGTGGCGCTTCTTCCTGAACTCGCTGATCCTCGCGGCATCCGCCGTGGTCGGCACCGTGCTCTCGTCGGCTCTCGCCGCCTACGCATTCGCCCGGGTGCAGTTCAAGGGGCTCGGGGTGCTGTTCGCCGCGATGATCGGCACACTGCTGCTGCCGTTCCACGTCGTGATCATCCCGCAGTACATCATCTTCAATCAGCTCGGATGGGTCGACACCTTCATCCCGCTGATCCTGCCGAAGTTCCTGGCCACCGAGGCGTTCTTCGTCTTCCTGCTCGTGCAGTTCATCCGCCAGATGCCGCGCGACATGGACGAAGCGGCACGCATCGACGGCGCCGGTCACTTCCGGATCTTCTGGGCGATCATCTTGCCGCTGATCAAGCCCGCCCTGATCACCTGCGCGATCTTCTCGTTCATCTGGGCGTGGAACGACTTCCTCGGGCCGCTGCTCTACCTGACGAGCCCCGAGAACTATCCGCTGCCCATAGCGCTGCGTCTGTACAACGACCAGTCGTCGACGTCGGACTACGGGGCCACGGTCACGGCCTCGTTCGTGGCGCTGTTGCCGGTGCTGCTCTTCTTCGTGGTGTTCCAGCGCTTCCTCGTCGACGGTGTGGCGACGCAGGGTCTGAAGGGATAGCCATGTCGGTCATCAGCGGAGACCGCCGGGAGCACCGGGCGGCGAAGCGCGAGGCGCGCTCGGGCGCCGGCCCGACGGTCGCCGGCATCGAACCGGGCGTCAACCCCGGGGCGACCGCCAAGATCGGTCTGTTCGGCGAGGTGCTCACGATCGGTCTGATGATGACCGTCGTGGCCCTCGGCGTCGTCACCCTGCCGATCGCGCTCGCCGCCGGCATCCGTCATCTGCGTCGCTTCGTCGCCGCGGAGGACTCGCGGGCAGGCCTCTTCTGGGATGACGTGCGTGCCGGCATCCTGCCCTCGCTCGTGGTCGGTGTTCCGGCGGCGCTGATCGCGGGAGTGCTCACGCTCGACGTCGTGCTGGCCGGGTCTGGTGCCTTGCCCGGGGGCGAGGTCATCGCGGTCGTCGGCTGGGCCGGGCTTCTCGTTCTCGCCGTCGCGATCCTGATGGCCGCGGGTGCCTGGTCTCCTCAGCAGGGGTGGCGCGCAGCGGTCCGCGAGGTGCCGGCAGCCATCCGAGCGGATGCCGCAGGCGCCGCCTACATCGCGGCCGCCGCGGTCTTCACCGGCGTCGTGACCTGGGCGCTCGCGCCGCTGTTCATCGCCGGGATCGGCTGTGCGGCGCTCGCCGTCGTCGCCGTGCCCGCGCGTCGCAGGCGCGGAGTGCACCGCACGGAATGAGAAGGTAGTCGTTGGCGCACGCGCGAACAGACGGAGGCATGCGATGGCGGTAGGGGTGAAGGACGTCGCGGCTGCGGCCGGCGTCTCGGTCGGCACCGTCTCGAATGTCCTCAATCAGCCGGAGCGCGTGTCAGCCAAGACGGTCGAACGCGTGCAGCGGGCGATCCAGGAGCTCGGCTTCGTGCGCAACGACGCTGCCAGGCAGTTGCGCGCCGGTCGCAGCCGCAGCATCGGCCTCGTGGTGCCCGATATCGGCAACCCGTTCTTCGCCGAGGTGGTCAGGGGAGCGGAAGACAGAGCAGCGGATGCCGGAATGACCGTGCTGCTCGGCAACAGCGATGAACGAGACGAGCGCCAGCTGGCGCATCTCGAGCTCTTCCAGGAACAGCGGGTCAACGGCGTGCTGCTGACCCCTGCCTCCGAGGATCTCTCGGCCGTGCATCGTTTCGCCGCCGGGGGGATGCCGGTGATCCTCGTCGACCGTGAGGTGGAGGAGGGGCTTCTTCCGTCGGTCTCCGTCGACGACGTCGAGGGCGGCCGTCTCGCGGCCGAGCACCTGCTCGCATCCGGGCGTCGTCGTCTGGCCTTCGTCGGCGGGCCGCAATCGGTGCAGCAGGTCGCCGATCGTCTTCGCGGAGTGCAGGCGGCGGTCGCGGCCCACCCCGATGTGACGCTCGAGATCGTCGAGCAGTCCGCTCTCTCCGTTCTCCAGGGGCGGGCGGCGGGCGAAGCGATCGCGGCGCGTCCGGCAGAGTCGCGTCCGGATGCCGTCTTCGCCGCGAACGACCTGCTCGCCGTCGGGCTGCTGCAGGCGTTCAGCTTCGGCTCCGGCATCCGCGTGCCCCATGACATCGCGATGGTCGGATATGACGACATCGACTTCGCCTCCGCCACCGTCGTGCCGCTGAGCTCGGTGCGCCAGCCGGCCAGGCTGCTCGGCTGGACCGGCGTCGACCTGCTGTTGAAAGAGCTCGACGGGGTCGAGCACGACCGTCGCGTGCGGTTCCAGCCCGAACTCGTGGTGCGGGAGTCGAGCTCCGGCGCAGCCTGACGCGACCCCGGTCGTTGAGCGAAGACGACGCAGTCGACTGAGACGAAACGTCGCGACCCCTTCGGCGGAACCTGCCACGTTTCGTCTCGGGCCGCTTCGCGGGCCTCGCTCAACGATCGGTACGGCGATTCGTGACTGCCACAGGAACCCGTTATGCTTGCAAGGTGCATCCGATCTTCACGGAGCGGATGCCTGGAGACGTCGCATAGTCCGGCCGAGTGCACCACCCTGCTAAGGTGGAGTCCCCTCACGGGGACCAGGGGTTCAAATCCCCTCGTCTCCGCAGTAGAAATCCCTGCTCACGCGGGGATTTTCTGTCTCAGGCACGTGGTCCGGAATCACCGTGCTGCGAGGGCGGCCGCAAGGTACGACGCCGTCGTGCTCCCGCTCGCCGAGGCGATCGAGCCCGGGGTCCCCTGCGCCACGACCGTGCCTCCGAGGTCTCCTGCGCCGGGGCCCATGTCGATCACCCAGTCGGCCTGCGCCACCACGCGCATGTCGTGCTCGACCATGACGACCGTGTTGCCGGCGTCCACCAGATGCTGAAGGTGCACGAGCAGCCGATCGGTGTCCGACGGATGCAGTCCCGAGGTGGGCTCGTCGAGCAGGTAGAGGGTGTCGCCGTGCTGGGCGCGCCGCAGCTCGGACGCCAGCTTCACTCGCTGCGCCTCGCCGCCGGAGAGTTCGGTCGCCGACTGACCCAGCGGCAGATACCCCAGTCCCACGTCGAGAAGCGCGTCGAGGTGTCGAGCGACGTCGGCATCGTCGGCGAAGAGATCACGCGCGTCGTTCACGCTCAGGGCGAGCACGTCGGCGATGGTGTGCCCGTGGAGTTCGATCTCGAGGGTGTCCGGGTTGTAGCGGGTGCCGCCGCACGTGCTGCAGGGAGCATGGACGGTGGGGAGGAAGAGCAGCTCCACCTCCACCGTGCCCTCGCCCTTGCAGGTGGGGCATCGTCCGCTCGGCAGATTGAACGAGAACCGGCTCGCGGCGTATCGCCGCCGGCGTGCTTCCGGAGTCGCGGCGAACAGAGCCCGGACGCGGTCGAAGAGCCCCGTGTACGTCGCCACGTTCGATCGTGACGTGCGGCCGATCGGCTTCTGGCTGACCTGCACGACCCGGCGCACGCGGCCGGCGGGACCGGACGCGCGCCCCGCCGTCTCCGCCGTCGGCGAGGAGAACAGCGGATCAGCTGTCGCTACGCTCCGCTCGTCTCCCGACGTGTCGATCGTCGAGCCGTCCACCTCGCTGGAGAGGCTCTTCTGCAGCAGATCGGGCAGGGCCTGGGTGACGAGAGACGTCTTGCCCGATCCGGAGACGCCGGTGACGGCGGTGAGACAGCCCAGGGGGATCGACACCGAGACGCTGCGGAGGTTGTTCCGTGAGACGTCGGTGAGCACGAGTTCGCCGTCGGGCTCGCGAGGGCCCGCCTTCGGCGTCTGCTGTTCGGCGCGCGGGGCATCGGCGAACAGGTAGCGCCGGGTCTGGGAGTCCTCGGCCTCGCGGAGCCCGTCGATCGGACCCGAGTAGACGATCTCGCCCCCCGTGGCTCCCGCGCCGGGGCCGATGTCGACGATCCAGTCCGCATGCCGGATCACGTCGAGGGAGTGCTCGACGAAGAAGACCGTGTTGCCCGAGTCCCTGAGCGAGCGGAGGATGCGCACGAGCGCTTCGCCGTCGGCGGGATGCAGCCCGGCAGACGGCTCGTCGAGCACGAACATGACCCCGAACAGCTGCGAGAGCACCTGGGTCGCGAGGCGCATGCGCTGCAGCTCCCCGGAGGAGAGGGTGGGAGTCGACCGATCCAGCGAGAGGTATCCCAGACCGAGCTCGATGATCGGAGAGACCCGATCGCGCAGCTCGTCGACCAGACGCTGCGCGGCGAGCTGCCTCTCGGGCGCGAGCGCTTCGCTGTCGGACCCGGCGCCCGATCCGCCGTCGGACGGGTTGAGGGCCGTCTCGAGGAGAGCCGAGAGGTCGGCCAGCGGCAGCGCGGCCATCTGTGTGATGTCGAGACCGGCGAACGTCACGGCGAGCGCCTCGGGCTTCAGTCGGCGTCCCTCGCACATCGGACAGCGGACGCTGACCATGAAGCCCGCCGCCTTCTCGCGCATCTTCGCGCTCTTCGAGTGGGCGAACGTGTTGAGCACGTACTGCTTCACCCCGACGAATGTGCTCATGTACGACGGCTCGATGCCGGCGGCGACGGCCTTGCGCACCTGCGCCGGGCCGCGGTCGGTGAACACCGGCACCTGCGGGGACTCCTCCGTGTACAGCACCCACTCACGCTGCTCCTCCGGCAGATCGCGCCACGGGATGTCGATGTCGTAGCCGAGGGAGATCAGGCTGTCGATGAGCTGCTTGCCGTGCCACGCCCGGGGCCAGGCATCGAGAGCACGGTCGCGGATCGTCAGCGACTCGTCGGGCACCATGAGGTGCAGGGGCACGTCATACACCTGCCCGATCCCGTGGCACCGCGGGCAGGCGCCCTGCACGGTGTTCGCGGAGAAGTCCTCGGCGAACAGCGGGTCGGCGCCAGGCGGGTAGGTCCCGACGCGCGAGTACAGCATGCGCACGACGTTGCCGATGGACGTGGCGCTGCCGACGGTCGATCGGGCGCTGCCGGCGGTGCGCTGCTGGGGGAGGGCGACGGCAGGGGGCAGCCCCTCGATGGCATCGACGTCGGGGATGTCGACCTGGCTCATCAGGCGCCGCGCATAGGGCGCCACCGATTCGAAGTACCGACGCTGGGCTTCGGCGTACAGCGTGCCGAACGCGAGCGAGCTCTTGCCCGAGCCCGAGACGCCCGTGAAGGCGACGAGAGCGTCACGAGGGATCGCGACGTCGACATCGCGAAGGTTGTGCACACGTGCGCCGGTCACGACGATGGAGTTCGACGTGCCCGAGCGCTTCGACGGTGGGGTCCTGCCCATCATGGACCTCTTCTCGTCTCCCGCGCGGAGCGGGGGTGGATGCGGCGATCGCCGTCTCTGCGCCACGCTACCCCGCCCGTCGACTTCGCGGGGGTGCTTGACAGCGGTCGGTCGATCGGGAAGGCGGGCCGATCAGCCGAGTCCGACGGAGGCATCCCGGATGGCGCTGGTGACCGCAGTCCATGCCCTCGGTCGACCGCCAGAAAACGCTATCCTGGAGACCTTCCCCCGCCTGCAGAGGAGCATCGTCCATGCCCATCGCCGCTGATGACCCCCGCCTGACGCACGCCTACGAGGCCGCGTCCACCCGCTACACCGACGTGCCGTTCCAGCGCGCGGGCGCGAGCGGCATCCAGCTGCCCAAGGTGTCGCTGGGCCTCTGGCAGAACTTCGGACGCGATCGCTCGTTCGACAGCCAGCGCGAGATCGTCCTGCACGCCTTCGACCGCGGGGTCGTGCACATCGACCTCGCCAACAACTACGGTCCGCCCTACGGATCGGCCGAGTCGACGTTCGGCGCCGTGCTCGACAGCGGCCTGGCCCGCTATCGCGACGAGCTGTTCGTCACGACCAAGGCGGGGTACGACATGTGGCCGGGCCCGTTCGGCGACGGCGGCTCGCGCAAATACCTCACGCGCTCCCTCGAGCAGAGCCTGCGGCGCATGAACACCGACTATGTCGACGTGTTCTACTCGCACCGCCCCGACTCCGAGACGCCGCTCGAGGAGACGGTGACGGCGCTCGTCGACATCGTGCGCAGCGGGAAGGCGCTCTACGTAGGCATCTCGAACTACCCGGCGGATCTCGCTCGGCAGGCCTATGAGCTGCTGGCGGACCAGGGAGTGAAGCTGCTGCTGCACCAGCCCCGGTACTCGCTGTTCGACCGCACTCCCGAGGCCGAGCTGTTCCCGGCGTTGCGTGGGCTGAAGGTCGGCAGCGCGGTCTTCTCGCCGCTCGCTCAGGGCCTGCTCACCGGCAAGTACATCGACGGCGACGTCCCCGCCGACTCGCGCGCGGCGAACAGCCACTTCCTCAACGGATCGGCCCTCACCGACAGCTACCTCGAGCGCATCCGCGGCATCGACCGCGTCGCGAAGGAGGCGGGTCTGTCGATCCCGCAGCTCGCCGTGGCGTGGGTGCTGCGCGACCCCGTGGTGACGACCGCGATCATCGGAGCCTCGCGCACCGGCCAGATCGACGACGCGGTGGCTGCGAGCCAGGTCGAGCTGTCGGATGACGTCATCGCCGCTCTCGAGGAGTTCGCCGCGGAACCTGGCGCCAGCGTGGTCTGAACAGTGCAGCGATCGGGATTCCGTGGTGGCGTGCTGCCCCGCACGCGCTGTCGGGCGGGGCTTCTCGGACCTTTCTGACGCCGTCGCGTAATATTCCGTGCGCCAGCGGGTCTGGTTAGTGGACGCCCCTGCGAACGGGGGCGTCCGCAACGGATCCCGAGGAGCCTCAGATGACAATCGCCCACGTCGAGCTACGGACGCACCAGTGGAGTCATCGCAGCCCCGTTCCGCTGCCCGAACTCGCTTTCCAGCACATCCTCGCGGCGATTCTCCGGGGCGAGTACGTGTCCGGTGACCGGCTCGACACCGCACGCTTCGCTCAGGAGCTGCACATGTCGCTGAACCCGATCCGCGAAGCGATCATCCGGCTCCGCGACATCGGATTGGTCGAGGTCACTCCCGCCCGCTACACCAAGGTCGCCGACTTCTCCGCGGCCGATTCCTGCGCCGCCCTCAGCTATGCCGGGGTGCTCGCCGGCACAGCGCTCAAGAAGGCACTGCCGACCACCGCCGAGGGCGTGCGCTCAGAACTCGCGCTCCACGTCGAAGAGATCGGCCGCGCCGTCGGGGACACCAGCCGCCACGCGGCAGTCATCGGGTTCCTCACTGCCGTGACCGACCTCATCGAGCATCCTCGCCAGGCGATCCATCTCGTCGAGGCAACGATCCTGGCCCAGTGCGCCCTGCAGTTCTCCGGGATCACCCGCGGTGACGGTGTGGCTCAGGCGCGATCCGTCGCGGCCGAAGCCGCCGCGCACGCGATGCGCGCGGGCGACCCGGATGCCGTCGAGACAGCCGTTCGCGCCCTCTTCGAGCACCTCGTCTGATCCGCGGCTCGTTGCGGAGATCAGGGGAGCATGACCTCAGCGGTTCGGAGCCCCCTGCCTGACCCGTCGATAGAGTCGACGCATGACTGCGACGAAGGTGTTGTTCATCGGTGGAACCGGAATCATCTCCTCGGCGGCGAGTGCGCTCGCCGCATCCCGAGGCATGGAGGTGACGCTGCTGAATCGCGGGCAGTCGCGCCGGGAGCCCGCGGAGGGCGTCGAGGTGCTGACGGCCGACATCACGGATGCCGCCGCGGTCGACGCCGCGCTCGCCGGGCGCGAGTTCGACGTCGTCGCCGACATGATCGCGTTCACGCCTGACCAGGTACAGCGTGACATCGACCGCTTCGAGGGTCGCACGGGGCAGTACGTCTTCATCAGCTCGGCATCCGCCTATCAGAAGCCCGTCGCCCGCCTGCCGATCACCGAGTCGACGCCGCTGCGCAACCCGTACTGGCAGTACTCGCGAGACAAGATCGCGTGTGAAGACCTGCTCACCGCCGCCTATCGCGACCGCGGCTTCCCGGTCACGGTGCTGCGCCCCTCGCACACCTACGACAAGTGGACGATCCCGGCCTTCGGCGGATGGACGGCGATCGATCGCATCCGCCGTGGCGAGGAGATCATCGTGCACGGCGATGGCACGTCGCTGTGGACCCTCACCCACTCGAGCGACTTCGCCGTCGGATTCGCCGGGCTGCTCGGCAACCCGCTCGCCAACGGCGACACTTTCCAGATCACCAGCGACTTCGTCTACACATGGAACGAGATCTACTCGATCCTCGGACGCGCGGCCGGGGCCGAGCCGAAGATCCGCTATGCCACAAGCGCGGCGATCGAGGATGCCGCACCGGATCGCGCCGGTCAGCTCTCGGGCGACATGGCGCACTCGGTCGTCTTCGACAACACGAAGATCCGCCGGGTCGTGCCCGACTTCACCCCCGTCATACCTCTGCACACGGCGGCGCGAGAGATCATCGACTGGCACGACGCGCACCCCGACCTGCAGCGGGTCGATCCTGCCGTGAACGCCCTGTTCGACGGCCTGCTCGGCTGACGCAGGATCAGCCGGCGGCGAGCACGGCGAGCACGTTGCCCGCGGGGTCCTTGAACCAGGCGATGTCGGGTCCGCGGTCCGGGCCGCCCCGAAGGATGCCCTTGTCGTCGGTGTCGAACTCCGAGTCGTCGTAGATCTTCGTCACGACCCCGCGGCCGTTGAGCTCGTCCACGGCGGCCTCGACGTCATCCACCGGGAAGTTGAGGATCGTGAAGCTCGCGGGCTCGTGGTTCGGTTTGGCGTAGACGAGGATCGACCCGCCCTCGGGCAGGCTGATGTCGAGGAACCCCATGGCGTTGGTGGTGACGTCCATGCCGAGGGTGTCGCCGTAGAAGGAGCGGGCGGCATCGATGTCGTCGACGCTGAATCCGCTGAACGCGTGTGCTGTCTGAAAGGCGGTCATGGGTTCAGCATGCGCCGCTCCCGGCGAGGTGTCCAGACCCTATGGCCGCACCTGGTTCACGAGACCGTCGCCGGCGAGCAGGCGGGTGACGTTGTCGTCGACGAGCCGGGCGGCACCCACCGGCCGGTTGCCGGCGATGTGCGGGGTGATGAGCAGGTTCGGCGCCTCCCAGAGCGGATCGGATGCCGGGAGCGGCTCCGACTTCGCGACGTCGATCGCTGCGGCGCGCAGCTGCCCTGACTCGAGTGCCGCGATCAAGGCGCCCTCGTCGACGGTGGCACCCCGACCCACGTTCACGAACACGGCACCGGGCTTGAGCGCGGCGAACACCTCGGCGTCGAACAGATCGGCGGTCTCGTCGGTGGCGGGCAGGATCGACACCAGCACGTCGGTGTCTGCCAGCACATCGGTCGCATCGGCATCCGCGAGCACGTCGAAGCCCGACCGCTCGCCGGCGGTGCGGGCGATGCCCTGCACCTCGGCCCCGAGTGCGGTGAGCGACGGAGAGAGCGTCGAAGCGATCGATCCGAAGCCCCAGATGGTCACCCGAGCACCGGAGAGCGTGTGCAGCGCCCGGGTCTCGACAGCACTCTGCTCGTCGATGAACTCGTCGTCCCAGCGGTGCTCGCGCTGGGCGTCGCGCAGGCGGTCGAGTCGGCGCACCGCGCTCAGGATCAGCGCCAGGGCGTGCTCGGCGACCGGACCGTCGTGCAGCGAGCGACCGGAGCAGATGCGCACGTCCGCCGCGAACCCGGCGTTCAGCACCGCGTCGGCTCCCGAGGCCAGAGCCTGCACGAGCTGCAGCCGAGGGAGCACGCGAGCTGCGTGCTGCAGCCACGACGAGGAGTTGTGCCAGACCACCAGCACCTCGGCGTCGCGGTGCTCATCGGGGACGTCCGCGTCGATGTCGTAGACGACGGTCTCGACGTCTGCTGTCAGCGGCAGCTCGATGGTGTTCGGGATCAGGATCTTCATGTGCGTCTCCAGTTCACGGCGGTCAGCGGGGGGATTCGGTCGACTCGCGCCACATCACGGTGAGCAGACCGTCGGGTCTCGTCGGCGGCTCTCCACCGCGCACGGCGGCGATGAGGCGATGCATCGAGTAGGCCCCCAGTCTCTCGCGGTCCTGCGAGACGCTCGTCAGCGAGGGCACGAGGAACGCGCTCTGGGGGTGGTCGTCCCACCCGGTGACGGCGACGTCGTCGGGCAGAGTCCATCCGCGCCTGGTCGCCGCGCGGATGGCGCCCGTCGCGATGAGGTCGTTCGCCGCGATCACGGCCAGGGGCGGTGCATCCGCCGGCAGCGCGTCGACGGCGGCCTCACCGGCGCTGCCGCTCCACTCGTCGCCGAACACCCCCAGTGACTCGAGTCCGAGTCGGGCGATCGTGTCGAGATAGGCGGCGCGGCGGGCTCGCGCCGACGGGAAGTCGTCGGGGCCGGCCAGGTGCACGAATCTCCTGTGGCCCTGCGCGGCGAGTCGCTCGATCATCTCGGCGATCGGACGGGAATCGGTGAACTCGCCGGTCATGTGCATGGCGTCGTCGAACTCGCCCACCGACAGCACGACGGGCCCGCCGTCCCCGTTCGTGTCAGCGAAGGAGAGCGGGGTGAACGCGAGCACCCCCTCGTACTGACCGGAGTCGACGAGCTCGGAGAGGCGCTCGTCGCGGGCCGTCGGGTCCTCGGGCAGGCTCACGACCTCGACGACGTAGCCCTCCTCGCGGGCGGCGGAGATCGCACCCGACAGCAGGGTGAGCGGGTTCATGGTGGCGATCGGCACGACGACCGCGAGTCGCCCGGTGCGGTGCGTGCGCATGGAGCGGGCGGCGAGGTTCGGCCGGTAGTTCAGCTCGGATGCCGCTCGCAGCACCCGGTCTCGGGTGGCCTCCGAGATTCCGGCGCGCCCGGTGAAGACGAAGGACACGGTCGACTGCGACACCCCGGCGAGGTGTGCGACGTCATGGCTCGTCGGCCTCTTGTCCACGGCATCCGTCCTTTCCGGGCTTGACGTGACGGGTGTGCCTCTCGATAGTATCTACTACGTCTTAGTAATACGTAGTAACACCTCATCGAGGAGGCGGCGAATGCTCCGGATCGGCATCATCGGCACCGGCGGGATCGCCGACGCGCACATCCGCGGATACCTCGCGTTCCGCGCCGAGTGCGAGGTGGTCGCGCTCGCCGACGTGATCCCGGGCAGGGCGGCCCATAAGGCCGGGGCCTTCGGACTCGCGGATGCGGCGACGTTCGACGATCCGCTCGAGATGATCGCCCACGCGGGCCTCGACATCGTGAGCATCGCGACTCCGCCGTCGACGCACGCGTCGCTGGCGATCGCCGCCCTCGACGCGGGGATCCACGTGCTCGTCGAGAAGCCGATGGCGCCCTCGCTCGAAGAGTGCGATGCGATGCTCGCGGCACAGGAGCGCTCGGGCAGAGTGCTGTCTGTCGTCGCGCAGAACCGATTCCGCGACGACCTCGCGGCGTTGAAAGACGTCGTCGACTCCGGTCTGCTCGGCTCGATCTCGCACGTGCGCGTCGACTCGGCGTGGTGGCGAGGGCTGCCCTACTACGACCTCTGGTGGCGCGGTACGTGGGAGAAAGAGGGCGGCGGATGCACGCTGAACCATGCCATCCACCACATCGACCTGCTGCTGTGGCTGCTGGGGACTCCGACCGAGATCACCGCCATGCTCGCCAACGCGCAGCACGACAACGCCGAGGTCGAGGATCTCTCGGTCGCGATCTTCCGCTACGACCGCGGCCTCGCCCAGCTGACCAGCTCGGTGGTGCACCACGGCGAGGAGCAGGCGATCGTGATCCAGGGTGCGGATGCGCGGGTGTCGCAGCCGTTCTCCGTCGTCGCAGAGCAGTCCCGGCGCGACGGATTCCCCGAAGACGGCGGGGCTCCCGACGTCGTGGCGCGCATCGAGGCTCTCGTCGCCGGCCGCACACCGCTCGCGCATCTCGGCCACGAGGGTCAGATCGGCGATCTGATCGCCGCGATCCGCGACAGCCGGCCGCCGATCGCCGGGGGTCAGGGCGGCCGCAACGCGGTCGAGGTGGTCACCGCCATCTACAAGGCGGGGTTCGAACGCCAGTTCGTGTCGCTGCCGATCGCCGCGTCCGACCCCTACTACCGAGCCGGGCAGCTGGTCGCGCACGCTCCCCACTTCTTCGAGAAGACCTCGTCGCTGGTGGAGGCGGCATCGTGACCGCATCCTCGTTCCCGGGTGGCACCTCGCTGTCTCATCTCGACGTGTATGCCGATGCCGCGCCCGACGGCATCTGCGGAGGGAGCCCCCACATGCACCTCGTCTCGACCGAGGCCTATGTCGTGATCTCGGGTGAGGGCGCGCTGCAGACGATCGACGCCGACGGAGTCCGTGAGACGACCCTGACTGCCGGGTCGGTCGTGTGGTTCACCCCCGGCACGATCCACCGCGCCGTGAACCGCGGAGACCTGCGCGTGGTCGTGCTGATGAGCAATGCCGGGCTGCCCGAGGCGGGCGATGCCGTGCTGACCTTTCCGTCCGACGTCGTCGGCGACCCCGACGCGTATGCCGCAGCGGTGTCGCTCGGGGACGACGACGGCGAACGCGCGGCACGAGCCGGACGACGACGCGACCTCGCGGTGACGGGGTTCGACACGCTGCGGGACGCCGTGGCCGCCGGCGACCGCACCGCTCTCACCGCGTTCCATGATGCTGCTGCGGCGCTCGTGCTCGACCGTGCCCGGACATGGCCCGACCTGGTGCGAGAGGGTCCACTGGCGCAGGCCGAGCACTCGCTCGCGCTCGCCGAGGCGGTGGCATCGGGCTCTGTGGCGCATCTGGCCGACGCCCGCGTGCACCGGGCCGCACCCTCGGTGGGAGAGCGCGCATTCGGCATGTGCGGACGCCTGCGCACCTATAGCGTGAACGATGGTGGCGTGAACGATGAGGAGACCCTGCGATGACCCGCACCTACACCTTCGATCCTCTGCCGGAGCCGGTCGTCGGCCCCGGTGAGTTCGTGTTCGCCGCCGTGGGGCTCGACCACGGCCACATCTTCGGCATGGTCGAGCAGCTTCTCGAGGCTGGCGCCACGCTGTCGCTCGTCTACGACGCCGACCCCGCGAAGCTCGCCGACTTCGTCGAGCGGTTCCCGCAGGCGCGGGCGGCCGCCAGCGAGCAGGAGGTGCTCGACGACCCGCACGTGCGACTCGTCGCGAGCGCGTCGATCGCCAATCAGCGGGCTCGGCTCGGTGTCCGCGTCCTCGACGCCGGCAAGGACTTCTTCGCCGACAAGCCCGCGATCACGACGATGGACGACCTCGCCGCGGCCCGCGAGGCCGTCGAGCGCACCGGGCAGAAGTTCGCCGTCTACTACGGCGAGCGGGTGCACTCCGAGGCGGCGATCCTCGCCGGCCAGCTGATCGATCAGGGAGCGATCGGAACCGTGCTCCAGGTCGCGTCGTTCGGCCCTCATCGCATCGGCACCGGGCGCCCCGACTGGTTCTACGACCCCGAGCAGTACGGCGGGATCATCTGCGACATCGGCAGCCACAACTTCGAGCAGATGCTCTACTACACCGGTGCGACGGACGGAGAGGTGGTCAGCTCGACGGTCGCCAACTACGCGCATCGCGAGACCCCGGGGCTGCAGGACTTCGGCGATGCACACGTGGTGCTCGACAACGGCACGACCGGTTATGTGCGCGTGGACTGGTTCACCCCGGCAGGACTGGACGTCTTCGGCGATGGGCGCACCGTGCTGCTCGGCACCGACGGGTACATCGAGCTGCGCAAGTACACCGACATCACGACCGACAACGGCGGCGGTCAGGTGCTGCTCGTCAATCAGGACGGGCAGTTCCGGTTCGACGCGACGGGCAGGACGGGGTTCCCGTTCTTCGGCCGGCTGATCCGCGACTGCCTCGACCGCACCGAGCATGCGATGACGCAGCAGCACGCCTTCGCCGCTGCCGAGCTGAGCATCATCGCCCAGCGCGACGCTCGGGTGCTCGCCGGCTGACCGCATCCGCCTTCGGCATCCGCCTTCGGCATCCGCTGCCGGCATCCGCCTCAGCATCCGCTGCCTCGCACGTGGTTCGCAGTGCGCGTCCGACGCAGTCGCCACCGGTTCGGGAGGAGTACTGCGCCTCGGGAGGACGGATGCCGTTCACGGCTCCTCCCGAAGCGCAGATCTCCTCCCGAGGCGCACATCTCCTCCCGAGGGGCTGTCCTCCCGAGGGGCAGGTGCGCAGGATCAGTCGACGATCAGAGCAGCCTGGCGCGCAGCGCCGAGCGCCACGTACTCACCGGGTTCCGGCACCTCGACAGGGAGACCCAGGATCTCCGGCGCGACGCGGCGCACGGCCTCCGACTGCGCGCCGCCGCCGATCAGCAGGGCGCGCTCGAGAGGGATGCCGAGGTCGCGCAGCGCGTCGAGGCCCGCGCCCAGTCCGCGCAGCATCCCCTCGACCGCAGCGCGTGCCAGGTTCTGCCTCGTCGTGGATGCCAGTGTCATGCCCGAGAGGGATGCCGTGGCATCCGGCAGGTTGGGTGTGCGCTCGCCCTCGAAGTAGGGGAGCAGCGTGAGTCCGTCCGCGCCCGGCGTGGCCTGCAGAGCGAGATCGCTGAACTCGTCGTGCGTCACACCGAGCAGTGCTGCCGTCACGTCGACGACCCGGGCCGCGTTGAGCGTGGCGACGAGAGGGAGGAAGTTGCCCGAGGCATCGGCGAACCCTGCCACAGTTCCGGTCGCATCGCTCAGCGGGGTGGTGCTGATCGCACACACAGTGCCGGATGTGCCGATCGACACGACCACATCCCCGGGCACGGCGCCGAGTCCGAGTGCGGCAGCGGCGTTGTCTCCGGCTCCGGCGCCGACGCGCCGACCATCGGCATCCGTCGTCCACTCGTCGTGTGCGAGCACCCGGGGCAGGATCGCATCGTGCCCCAGAGCGGCGACCAGCAGCTCACGGTCGTACTCGCCCGTCGACGGATTCCAGTAGCCGGTGCCCGACGCATCCGACCGATCGGTCACGAGCTCGTCGAGCACCGGGTTCTCGGGGCCGAAGCCGCGCAGGCGCCACGTCAGCCAGTCGTGCGGAAGAGCGACCGCGGCCACCCGTGCCGCGTTCTCGGGCTCGTGATCGCGCAGCCAGCGCAGCTTCGTGATCGTGAACGAGGCCACGGGAACGAGCCCGGTGCGCGCGGCCAGCTCGGTTGCCCCGTACTCGGCGATCAGATCCGTCGCCGCGCCGGCGGAGCGCGTGTCGTTCCACAGCAGTGCATCGCGGATGACACGGCCGGATTCGTCGAGCGCCACCAGGCCGTGCTGCTGCCCGCCGATCGACCAGGCCTCGATCTCGTCGAGAGAGCCGGCTTCCGTGATCGCGGCGTTCAGGGCACGCCACCAGGCCTCGGGGTCGACCGACGTCCCGTCAGGGTGCGTCGCGCGACCGGCGCGGACGACCGCTCCGGTCGCCGTGTCGACGACGACGGCCTTGCAGGACTGGGTCGACGAGTCGACCCCGAGAACCAGCGGCATGTCGATCAGCGAGCGCCGAGCAGGTGCTCGGTCGCGAGCTGCTGCAGTCGGACGAAGCCGAAGCCCTTGCCGCCGAAGTAGGAGTTCGCGTCGAAGTCCTCGTATGCCGAGCGGTCGGCGAGGAAGTCGTCGTAGCTCTCTCCGGGGTTGAGGGTCGGCGTCGAGAGCTCGTCGACGCGAGCCGCCGCGAGTGCCTCCTGCACTTCGGGGTCGGCGCGGAACGCCGCAGCGCGCTCCTTCAGGAGCAGGTAGGTGCGCATGTTCGCGGCCGCCGAGTCCCAGACGCCCTTCTCGTCTTCGGTGCGGCTCGGCTTGTAGTCGAAGTGGCGGGGGCCGTCGTAGGCGGGTACTCCGCCGGGGCCGCCGTTCTCGAGCAGGTCGACGAGCGAGAAGGCGTTGTGCAGGTCGCCGTGACCGAAGACGAGGTCCTGGTCGTACTTGATGCCGCGCTGACCGTTGAGATCGATGTGGAAGAGCTTGCCGTGGAAGAGCGCCTGCGCGATGCCGGCGGTGAAGTTGAGTCCGGCCATCTGCTCGTGACCCACCTCGGGGTTCACGCCGACGAGCTCGGGGCGCTCGAGCGAATCGATGAAGGCGATCGCGTGTCCGAGGGTCGGCAGCAGGATGTCGCCGCGCGGCTCGTTGGGCTTCGGCTCGATCGCGAACCGGATGTCGTAGCCCTTGTCGGTGACGTAGTCGCCGAGCAGGTTCACGGCCTCGCGGTAGCGCTCGAGTGCCTGGCGGATGTCCTTCGCGGAGTCGTACTCGGCACCCTCGCGCCCACCCCACATGACGAACGTCTTGGCGCCGAGCTCCGCGCCGAGGTCGAGCTGGCGGAACACCTTGCGCAGCGCATACCGGCGCACATCGCGGTCGTTCGACGTGAAGCCGCCGTCCTTGAAGATGGGTGCGCTGAACAGGTTGGCGGTGACCATCGGCACGACGAGGCCCGTGTCGTCGAGGGCGCCCTTGAGTCGGTCGATCTGCGTCTGGCGCTCGGCGTCGGTCGATCCGAAGGCGAACAGGTCGTCGTCGTGGAAGGTCAGACCGTAGGCGCCGAGCTCGGCGAGCTTCTCGACGGCGTGCACCACGTCGAGCGCGGGCCGGGTGGGGCCGCCGAAGGGGTCTGCGCCGTTGTAGCCGACGGTCCACAGGCCGAAGGAGAACTTGTCATCGCGGGTGGGGGTGCTCATGGCTGCTCCTGTGCAGGTCATCGAATAAGTTGTGCTTGACAACATATCTCATGACAGGGGGCGCGTCCACCCCCTACAGTGAAGGGATGCCGTCGCAGTCGAGCCCCGCGCTGGGCACCCGCCCCCACAATCTCTCCCTCATCCTGCGGCTCGTGCACGAGAACGGCGCCCAGTCGAGAGCAGCTCTCACCGAGCAGACGGGGCTCAACCGCTCGACGATCGCCGACCTCGTCGCAGAGCTCGTCAGACGGGGGCTCGTCGACGAGCGGGTCCCGGACGTCGCCGGTCGCGTGGGTCGACCGTCGCCGGTCGTGACGGCCTCGGCTCGCATCGTCGCCATCGCGGTGAACCCGGAGGTCGATGCGATCGAGATCGCTGCGGTCGGCCTCGACCGCAGCATCCTCGTGCGCGAACGCCTGCCGAACGAGACGGTGCCGACACCCGAAGTCGTCGCGGCGACGATCGCCGAGCGCATCGCCGCATGGCGCGAGGGGCCGCTCGCCGATACGCGGATCGCGGCCATCGGCGTCGCCGTGCCCGGTCTCGTGCGCGCCTCCGACGGGGTCGTGCGCAACGCGCCGCATCTGGGCTGGACCGACGTGCCGCTCGCCGACCTCGTCTCCGCGGCCACGTCGTCTGCCGCCTTCGTCGACAATGATGCGACGCTCGGGGCCATCGCCGAGCACCGCTACGGCGCCGGCCGCGGCATCGACGACGTCGTCTACCTGAACGGAGGTGCGTCGGGCATCGGCGGCGGCCTGATCGTCAACGGCAAGCCGGTCGCCGGCGCGGGCGGATACGCGGGGGAGTTCGGCCAGAACAGGCCGCGGATCTCTGCAGACGCGGATCGCCGCACCGCCGATGGCGTGCTCGAGGCCGAGGTGAGTCGCCGTCTGCTGCTCGACGCGGTGGGCCTCGATACGGCGGATGACGAGACGCTCGACGCCGAGCTCTCGGAATCCGGATCGGCGGTGGTGGCTGATGAGATCACGCGTCAGGCGCGTGTGCTCGCGGGGGCGCTGGCCAACGCCGTCAACGTGCTCAACCCCGCTCTCGTCGTGCTCGGAGGGTTCCTCGCGACGATCGCCGATCTGAGGGCGACGCAGATCGCGGACGACGTGCGTGCGCTGGCGATGCCGGAGAGCGCGGAGACGCTCGAGATCCGTCCTGCCGCTCTCGGCGCCGACAGGCTGCTGATCGGCGCGGCCGAACTGGCCCTCGCCGACCTGCTCGCGGATCCGGGGGAGCGCAGCTGACCTCACGAGGCGACTGATCGGATCCGACGCGGAAAGTCGGGTCGCGGCACACCCTCGGATCGCACGATGGTGAGGAAAGGAGGACCTCATGATCGGAACGCTCAACGCACTGGTCGATCTCGTCGAGGCGGACGCCGCAGACGAGATCGACGTCGCCGGGTTCGCTCGTGTCCACGGGACGACGGAGTACCACCTGCGGCGGATGTTCTCGGCTCTGGCCGGGATGCCGCTGTCGGAGTATGTCCGCCGCCGCCGGATGACGCTCGCCGGAGCAGAACTCGCCGCCGGCGCCCCCAACGTGCTCGATGTCGCGGTGAGACACGGCTACGGCTCGAACGAGGCGTTCGGCCGCGCGTTCCGCGCCGTGCACGGGATCAGTCCGGTCGACGCGCGCCGCGACGGGGGTCCTCTCCGCACACAACCCACGCTCCGGTTCCGCCTGAGCGTCGAAGGGAGCACCCAGATGGACGTCACCATCACCACCACCCCAGAGCTCGTGCTCGTCGGCCACGCCGCGCGAGTGCCGCTCATCCACGAGGGCGCGAATCCGCACATCCAGGCGCACATCGCCTCGATCGCACCCGAAGAGCATCTCAGGCTGAAGGCGATGAGCGACGCGGAACCCGGCGGAATCCTCGCCGTCACCGGTGATGTCGCACCGGACGCGCCGGAGGGGACGGAGCTCACCTATCTGCACGGCGTCTCCGTGTCTGCATCCACCGTGGTTCCCGACGACCTCGACGCCATCCGGGTCGAGGCGGGCGCGTGGGCGGTCTTCTCCGCGTCAGGTCCGTTCCCTGAGACCCTGCAGACCCTCTGGGCGGCCACGGCGACCGAGTGGTTCCCGTCGAACCCCTGGCGGCTGCGCCCTGGTCCGTCGATCGTGCGGTACCTCGAGTTCACCGGCTCGCACGCGTCGTGCGAGCTCTGGCTGGCGGTCGAGCCGACGTGACGCGACTCGGGTGGGCGGCACGGACCGTCGCGCCGCCCACCCGATGTCTGCGGCCCGTGCGACACTGTGGCGACGGTCGGATGCCGATGCCGCCGTGAGAGGACCCGCGATGGCGCTCGATCCCAAGAAGACCCTCGACGCCTATCGGGCGAAGCGCGGTGAGTTCCGCATCCTCGAGGTGCCCCCGATGCAGTACCTGATGGTCGACGGCGCGGGCGACCCGAACAGTGCCCAGGCGTATCAGGATGCGGTGTCCGCCCTCTTCCCCGTCGCCTACACGCTCAAGTTCGCGAGCAGGGACCAGCTCGGGATCGACACGGTCGTGATGCCTCTCGAGGGGCAGTGGCACGCACCCGACATGGAGTCGTTCACATCGCGCCGCGACAAGTCGGCGTGGGAATGGACGCTCATGATCATGGTGCCGGAGCACGTCACCCGCGAGATGTTCGATCGCGCGGTCGACACGGTCGAGGAGAAGCTCGCGAGGAAGAAGCAGGCATCTCCCGCGCTGCGGTCCGTGCGGCTCGAGACCCTCGACGAGGGACTGTGCGTGCAGACCCTTCACGTCGGCTCATACGACGATGAGGCGCCGGTGCTCGACGAGCTGCACCACCGGTTCATCCCCGAGAACGGTCTGGCCATGACGGGGCTGCACCACGAGGTCTACCTCAGCGATGTCAGGCGCGTCGATCCGTCGAAGCTCCGGACGATCCTGCGCCAGCCCGTGGAGCGCACCGGCTGACGAATGTCGAGCGCGCTCCGCGCAACCCCTCCGGCGTTCTTCGTGGCGGGGGATATCCTGCTCGGATGACCTCAGCGAAGGGTGCCGCGCGCACCGCGCAGCGATCCGATGCCTTCCGACGGGTGGCGCGGGCAGGTTTCGTCGTGGTCGGTCTCGTGCACATCATCATCGGGGCGATCGCCGTCTCCATCGCCACAGGCGGCGGCGGCGACGCCGACCAGGACGGAGCGATGGAGCAGATCCGCTCGACCCCCGTCGGCGGGCTGGTTCTCGGGTTGGTCGCGGTGGCGCTGGTCGCCCTTGCCGTGTGGCAGATCGCCAGCGGGCTCCTCGCCCGCGGCAAGGAGCCCCGCAAGTGGGGGATGAGGATCAAGCTGATCGGCATCGCGGGCGCGTACCTCGTGATCGCCGGCCTTGCGCTGATCTTCGCCTTCGGAGGGCACGTCGAGTCCGAGACGACGCTGCGCGCCCTCAGCGCGGTGATCCTCGGTGCTCCCGGCGGGATCGTGCTGCTCATCATCATCGGGCTCTCCGTGGCGGGTGTGGGTGTCGGGTTCATCGTGATCGGCTTCACCCGGGGCTTCGAGAAGACGATGGATGTTCCGGAGGGGCCCTCCCGGCCCGGGATCATCGCCCTCGGCATCGCGGGCTACATCGCCAAGGGCATCGCGATCGCCGTGACCGGCTTGCTGTTCGTCGTCGCGGCGTGGACGCAGGACCCCGAGAAGGCTGCGGGCCTGGATGGAGCCCTGCGGAGTCTGATCGACCTGCCCCAGGGCCGCGCGATCCTCTGGCTCGTCGGGGTCGGACTCGCGATCTACGGCATCTTCTCGATGGTCCGCGCGCGCTTCGCACGGATGTGACGCTGCGCCTCAGCCGTTAGCGGGCTTCTCGCTCCACAGAAGCAGGAACGCGCCGAGGCCGATCATGAGCCCACCTCCGGTGGCGCCCATGGCCTCGATGCGGCGAGGAGATCGACCGAACCACTCACGGGCGCCGCTGGCGAGCAGCACCCAGATCGCATCGCAGGCGACACCGATCGCGACGACGATCGCGCCGAGCACGAACAGCTGCATCGGCACCGACCCCGCGTGCAGGTCGACGAACTGCGGGAGGATCGCCAGGAAGAAGGCGATCGACTTGGGGTTGGTGACGCCGACGACGAAACCCTCGACGAGCAGCCGCGCGCCTGATCGCCTCGCCACCGGCCCGGTCATCGTGGCCGCGGAGTCCTTGCGATGCCTGATCGCCTGGATGCCGAGGAACACCAGGTAGCCGGCGCCGAGCACCTTCACGATCGTGAAGAGCACGATCGACTGCGCCACCACCGTGCCCACCCCCAGCGCGACGCCGACGACCAGCACGATCGACCCGAGTGCCGTGCCCAGGATGCTGAGGAACCCGCCGAGCCGCCCCAGGGCCATCGCTCTGCCGATCGTGAAGAGCACCGTCGGCCCGGGGATCACGACCATCACGAACGCGGCCACGACGAAGGTCGCAAGGGTCTCGGCGCTGAACATGCTGCGAGCTTAGGGCAGGCCCGCGGAGACCCTCGAAAAGTTTTTTCTCGCGCCCGTCATAAAAACTCCGCATCCAGGTCTGGGTATGTGACAGGCAGCTTCTGCTTCCTGTTCGCACTGGGGACACACACGACTTTTCGGGGAAAAGGCATGCGCCTCTCCTGCTCGCCATACGTGGTGGACGGGATCGGCGCGCCGGGATTGGGACATTCATGAGCATTCGCTCGCACCACCGCACGACGGAGCGGTCATCACGCTCCGGAGTCGCGCCTCGCCGACGGGCGATGGCGCGGCTGCTCGGCGTCCTCGCCATCGCCGGCGTGCTCGTCGCCGGCGCGACTCTCGCCCCCAACAGCGGCATCACGGCTGCGGCGACGGTGCCTGGCGCTCCCGGCACCCCGCAGCCGGGCACGCCCGTGTACACCGAGAACTTCTCGAACCAGAACGCGTCGCTCCTGCCGATCAGCATCCTGAACTACACGGGTGGCGCGGCCGCGGCCAACTCGACGTACACCGCCTCGACTCAGTACACGCCCGCCGGCAACCAGTGCAACGGATGGGTCATGAGCAGCGTGACCCCGACGGCGCCCGTCACCGATCTCGGCTGCCTCAACAACCCGACCACGACCTGGCCCACGCTTCAGCAGATGGCGGCGGCACTGGGCACAGCGCAAGGGCAGACGGCGGCTCAGGCCGCGACGAACCAGGTGCTCACCTCGTACACCAACGCGACGAACGGCGTCATCGCCTCCGGCACGCAGTTCCGCACGGTCAATACGATCCCCGCGGTCGCCGGACACTACTACGCCGTGTCGGCGTACTTCGCCGCGGTCAACTGCCCCGCCGCCGGTGGTGCGAACCAGCCCAAGGAGACGTTCAGCCTGATCGTCAACGGCAACCCGGTCGTGCTCAGCACGGGTCTGAACCCCTGCACGAACAACACCTTCTGGGGCACGCAGACCGCGAAGCTGCAGTCCGCTGCCTATCAGGTGCCCGTCGGAACCACGGCGAACCTCGGCCTGACGCTGTTCAACGCGACTGCCACGGGTTCGGGCAACGACGTCGCCTTCGACCTGCCGCAGATCGTCGATGTGACTCCTCAGCTCGACAAGGCGTTCAGCCCGACGGTGATCACGAACGGCTCGACCTCGAAGATGACGCTCACGGTCACGAACACGAGCGACCTCATGGCCAAGAACGACTGGTTCATCACCGACGCGCTGCCGGCGAACCTCAAGATCGCGGCGGCGCCGAACGTCGGCGGAACCTGCGTCCAGCGCGCCGGTGCGGCCTATGCGGTCACGGCACCCGCAGGCGGAACCTCGGTGTCGGTCACCGGCGGCGACCTCGCCTTGGGCCAGGCCTCGTGCACGATCACGGTCGACGTCACCTCGACGGTCAACGGCACCTACATCAACGGCCCGGCCAACATCACGACGAACCTGAACCCGCCGGCCGACGCCTCGCTCGAGGTCATCCAGCCGTCGATCGACATCGTCAAGAGCATCACCGCCGTGAACGGGGTCGCCGTGACCAGCGACACCGACCCCGACAAGGTGTACACCAAGGTCGGCGACGTCATCACCTACTCCTTCGTGGCGACCAACACGACTCCCAAGGCACCGACCAACACGACGCTCAACACCAACCTGACGAATGTGCGCATCACCGAGGACGCGTTCTCCGGTGTCGGTGACATGAGCGCCCTGACCTGCGTTCCGCCGCAGGGCTCCACGCTCGCCAGCGGCGCCCAGATGACCTGCACGGCCACCTACGTGGTGCAGCAGGGCGACATCGACAACGCACCGCTGACGAACGTCGCACGCGCCACCGGAACTCCGGCCGTCGGCCCCACCGTGACCGACACGGACGACGAGATCGTCCCGGCCACATGGACGCCCGAGATCGTGCTCGACAAGACGGCCTCGGTCGTCGACGTCGACCAGGACGGCGTGACCGGGCTCGGCGATCACATCATGTACGCGTTCGACGTCACCAACACCGGCAACGTCACGGTCGCGAACATCACGGTGGTCGACGACCGGCTGACGCAGCGCAACATCACCGTGACGTGCACGCCCACGACCATCGCGCCCACTCAGGTCTCGCACTGCGTCGCGAATGCGCCGTATGTCATCGGGCAGGCCGATGTCGACGCGAAGAAGGTCATCAACACGGCCTACTCCACGGGAACCGACCCCAAGGGCGGGCCGGTGCGCTCGAACAACGACAGCACCGAGACGCCGATCGAGCCGTTCCGCATCCCGTTGCAGATCGAGAAGGTCGGCGAGGCATCCGCGAACACGTGGGTGCGCATGGACGGCTCCTCGTTCGCCGTGCTCGCCGACGCGAACGGCGAGCCGGGCACCGCGCTGCCGTTCACGATCAACGGCATCGAGACGGGACTGTTCCAGATCGACAGCATCCCGGCCGGCACCTACTGGCTGAGCGAGCTGACGGCACCAGACGGATTCAGCCTGCTCGCAGCGCCGGTGAAGTTCACCATCAACCCCGACCGCACCGTGAGCATCACGGCAGGCGGCGACGCGGCGGTGACCGCCACAGGCCAGATCATCACGGTGCGCGATGTTCCGGCGATGAGCCTTCCGACCACCGGGGGGACGGGCGCGCTGCCCTACATCCTCGCCGGTTCCCTGACCGTGTTCGGCGCGGCGGCGCTGGCCCTCTGGGTCCGCAGACGTAGTGCACGTGCCGACGCCGATGACCCGCAGATCTGATCTGCACTTCTCACCGACCACCATCTGTACACCACCAGGGCGACCTGGCCACCGAGAGAGAGACACAGTGAACACTCCCAACAACGGACGCGGATCCCGCGTCGCGGCAGGTCTGCTCGTCGCAGGCGTCGCCGCGCTGACCCTCGCAGCACCCGCAAGCGCTGCGACACCGAACCTCGTCGACCCGGATGCTGTCGGTTCGCTGACGATCCACAAGTTCGAGGCGCCTGAGACGCCGACCGGCCTGCCGAACGACGGCACCGAGCAGAACGTCGCACTGGCACCGCTGCCCGGCGTGGGCTTCACGGTCTACAAGGTCGACACGATCGATCTGACGAGCAACCAGGGCTGGATCGACGCGAACGATCTCGCCGACCTCGACCCCGACAGCGTCGCCGACATCACCGCTGCCGGCTACACGGCCAGCGCGGTCGGCGGTCAGACGCTGACCGACGCGAACGGCGAGATCGCTCTGGCGAACCTCGACCTGGGTCTGTACTTCGTGGTGGAGACCGCACCGCTGGCGGGCTCGACCGGTGTGGCGCCGTTCCTCGTGACCGTGCCGTTGACCGATCCGGCCGATGACAGCAGCTGGCTGTACGACGTGCACGTCTACCCTAAGAACGCCCTGACCGAGGCGACCAAGACCGTCGAGGACTCGGAAGACGTCAAGCTCGGCGACGAGATCGACTTCACCATCACGGGTGACATCCCCAATGTCGCCGTCATCGACGGCTACAAGATCGTCGACACGCTCGACGACAAGCTCGACTACGTCAGCGCCGCTGTCTCGCTCGTCGACGGAACCCCGCTCGCCGCGGGCGACTACACGATCGTGCACGACGCCGCGACCAACGCGGTCACGGTCGAGTTCACCGCGTCGGGCCTCGCAGTGCTCGCAGCTCACCCCGCGACGCAGGTGCAGGTCGTCGTCACGGCCGAGGTCAACACGGTCGGCGAGATCGCCAACACGGCAGTGCTCTACCCGAACGCCGGTTCGTACACGGTTCTGCCCGGTGAGCCCGGCGGACCCACGGTCACCCCTGAGGTCATCACCAAGTGGGGCGACATCACGGTCGAGAAGACCGACAAGGCCGGAGCACCGCTCACCGGCGCGGTGTTCTCGGTGTACCCGACCGAGCAGGACGCGATCGACGGCACCAACGCCATCGCCCTCGCCGGCTCGACGGAGTTCGCGGTCGCCGCTGACGGCACCGTGACCATCTCGGGTCTGCGCTACTCCGACTGGGCAGACAACGCCACGGTGGCCGTGGGCGAAGACGGCTACCAGTCGTACTGGCTCGCCGAGATCGTCGCACCCGACGGATTCGAGCTGCTCGCAGCTCCGATCGAGTTCACCGTCACCGCAGCCACCACGGCCGTGGGCGTCGACCTCGAGGTCGTCAACGTTCCCTCGAACGCCGGCTTCACCCTGCCGCTGACCGGTGGCACCGGCACGACCCTGTTCCTCGCCGGAGGCGTCATGCTGCTCGGTGGAGCGGTCCTCCTCGCCATCCGCAGCCGCCGCAAGGCCGCAGCACAGGCGTAACCCGAAAGACCGGCCGTGCGGGGGAGGTGAAGACATTCCTTCCCCCGCACGGCCCACTCGTCTTCACCTTCTTCCCCTTCTCCGATCAGAGAGCGCAGCATGACCCTCATCGACGCGTCCACACCGGATTCTCCGGCGCGACCCTCCACGCGTGCCACCGCGCACAGGACGCGGTGGGGATGGAGTCAGTCGATCGTCATGCTCATCGCGACCATCGGCATCGTGGTGCTCGTCTATCCGACCGCAGCCTCGTGGTTCTCCGCGTGGAGTCATGACACCGATGTCGACGGCTACGTGCAGTCCGTCGAGCAGATTCCCGATGCGGCCGTCGACGAGATGCTCGCCGCGGCCGACGATTACAACGAGAACCTGCCGACCGGACCGCTGCGTGACCCCTATGCACTCGGCGCTGACGGTCAGCAGACGGCGATCGGGGAGGGCGCGTCGGCATACTTCGACACCCTGAGCGCCGACGGAACAGACACGATGGCACGGATCCGCATTCCGAGCATCCACGTCGACCTGCCGATCTTCCATGGCACCGACGAAGAGACACTGTCGCGCGGGATCGGGCACCTTTACGGATCGTCCCTCCCCGTGGGCGGCTCGGGCACCCACTCGGTGCTCACCGGGCACAACGGCTTCGTGCAGGCAACCCTCTTCGACGACATCGACGAACTCGTCGAGGGCGACATCATCGTCGTCAGCACCCTGGGCCGAGACCTCTATTACGAGGTCGACCAGACGAAGACCGTCCTTCCGAACGATGCCGAGGATCTGCGCCAGGTCGCAGGCAAGGACTACCTGACGCTCGTCACCTGCACGCCCACGGGCGTCAACACCCACCGTCTTCTGGTGCGCGCCGAGCGCATCGATGCTCCCACCGAGGAATCCTCCGTCACCACGATCGCGGACACGACCGACCCGGCGGGATTCCCGTGGTGGGCACTGCTCGTCGTCGGGGTCCCGGTGATCACTTTCATCGTCGTCATGCCCCGGCGCGGGCGCAAGAACCGCAGCGGCCGACGAGCCACGCATCGTGCCGCTGAATCCGACTCATGACAGTCGACATGACAGTGGACCGCACCGACTCGAACCGAGGAGATTCCGGTGGGGCTGTTCCGAGTCGCCGGCCGCGGCGACGATTCGGTCTGTTGTTCGCGAGCGTCGTGCTCGTCGGACTCGGGATGTCGTTCCTCTCGGCATCCGTGTTCGCCCCCGATCTCGTGGACAAGGTGACCGGTGACGTCAAGGTCTCGGTGCTGAAGCAGTTCCATCAGATCTTCGCCCCCGACGAGCTGCCGACGATCCGGCTCGGGGGTGAGGGCGGGATGGTCGAGCTCGACCACTGCGACGGCACGTTCACCGAGATGGTCAGCTATCGGATCGACGACGTGCTTCCGCTCTTCGCCGCCCACAACAACTGCGGAGGCGACGTGATTCTCGGGTGGGATCTCGGTCAGCGCGTCATGGTCGAGGGCTCTGACGTCGTCTACGAGGTCGTCGAGGAGAGGCACACTCCGAAGTGGTCGAACGTCGAGGCGCTCGTCGGCATGACGGGCGAGTTCATGGTGCAGACCTGCTTCTACGGCGAGAACAGGATGCGCTTTCTGTCGCTCGCACCCGTGGGTCCGGCGGGGAGCGTCGACTGATGTGCATCTCGTCGAAGAACTCCGGTGGCCCCCGTCATGTTTTCCGGTCATATCGGTCTTGTAGGTATGGCCATCGGCCGCGCGTCGGGTTCCCGGCCGACGCCCGCACAGCAGAGATCGACCGCTCCCCGGCCGAACCCTCTCCCCGCGGAATCGACCCCTACGAGGGTCCGAGGGACGAGGCATCCCCACTGCCTCGTCCCTCATTCGTCTCCGGCGCTCCCCGTGAGACGCCGGTCCTGACAGCATCCGGAGCAGCATGAATCTCGGCACGCACATCGATGGTGAAGATGACATCCCGGGTGAATCATCCGATGCTCAGATCATCGAGGCCGTGCGCGGCGGGGACATCGGTGACTTCGCGCTTCTCTGGCGCAGGCACGTGGAATCGGCTCGGCGTGCGGCCAGGGCGATCTCGCCGTCGTCGGATCCCGACGATCTCGTGAGCGAGGCCTTCGCGTCGATCCTCCGGGTGACGAAGGCGGGCGGTGGACCGAGCGACGCCTTCCGGCCCTATCTTCTCGCCACGTTGCGCAACACCGCCGCCCGCTGGGCTCGGAACGGGACCGCGCTCTCGATCGACCTGGTGCCAGAGCGCGACCTGTCAGCGGAGGACGGCGACGCCTTCGAGCGCATCGCCGAGCGGTCCAGCATCGCCGCGGTGTTCGGCACGCTGTCGGCGAGGCACCGGACCCTGCTCTGGTATCTCGAGGTCGAGGGGATGAAGCCGAGAGAACTCGCGCCCCTGATGGGAATGACCTCGAACGCGGTCTCCGCCCTGGCCGCACGGGCACGCGACAGCTTCCGTCGAGCCTGGCTGGAGGCGCACATCCACGACCCCTCCCGGTCGGAGGAGTGCCGGTGGTTCTGCGAGCGCGTGGTGGCCAGGCGAGAGCGCTCGATGGGTGCCGGCGACGCGGACCGCTTCAGCGAGCACATGAACACGTGCGGCGGATGCCGGATCGTCGCTGCGGAGATCGACACCGTGTCGCAGCGGCTGCGTTCGATCCTGCCCGCGGCACTGCTCGGCGGCGCGGCGGCGGCGATCTACACAGGCGATGGGACGGCAGAGGCCCACGTCATGGGGGCGGCCTCGTCGGTCGGGTCAGCCGGGGCGTTCGGGACGGACGGTGGGGCATCGTTCGGCGCCGGCACTCCTGCCGCCGCGCACGGAGCAGCATCGGCGGTTCCGGCCGGAGGCCTCGCGGCGCTGGCGGCCACCGCTGTCGTCGTCGTCGGCGCTGTCATCTTCACCGGCAGCGTGCTGACTCTGTCCGCCGGGGATTCCGACCGCACCGAACTCCCTTCGTCATCGTCTGAGGTGACGATCGGGGGTGAGGCCGGTCCGGTTCTCGAAGAGCTGCCCCACCCTGTGGTCCTGCCGCCTGCGGCCGAACCGACGCCCGAGGCGCAGCCGGCACCGGAGCACGAGCCGGCGCCCGCATCGGAGTCGATGTCGGATTCGACGGAGAGCGATCCGCGTGAGAGCTCGGCACGAGTCACGGAGGAAGGCCACCCGCTGGTTCCGGGCAACGATGGCACTCCGGTTCCGTCGACGGTCGCGCCCGAGACGACGGGGCCGACCGAGGGCAGCGCGGAGGCATCACCTCCCGTCGACGCACCGGAGTTTCGCATCACGCAGCCGATCGCGCAGAACTCCTTGATCCCGGATCTGCTGGAGGGGATCGGCACTCCCGGCGCGATCATCACGGCCGTCGACGAGAACGGTGTGGTGCTGCATAAGGCGATCGTCGATGAGTTCGGCGCGTTCGTGCTCGACGTCTCGGGCGAAGAGACTCACCAGGGCATGACGCTCAGTGTGGGGCAGCAGGACGCCGTGACCGGAGTCACCGAGTGGGCGGAGGACATCGGGCCGCTGACCTTCGCGACACCGACCATCGCGCCCGCCGACCCAGACACCTGCCCCGGGGTCTCTCTCGGCGCTGTGAGCTGCCTGCATCTGCGCGCCGAGCCGGATACGTGGGTCGAGCTGCTCGATGGTCAGGGGCGGTCGCGCATGGTGTGGCTTCCGGCCGCAGCTCGCGACGGGATCGTCATCCGCTCCGGGGCCGATGAGCCGTTCGTCGCCGCCCGATACGTCGACCCGACGACGAAGCGCGCCGGCGTGACCATCCTGCTGCCGGCGGCCATCGAATGAGCGCTCAGTCCGTTGTGCGCGAGTCGGCTGACAGACGGAGCCAGAGCCAGAGCCGAGTGTCGGGCGAATCGAGATCGATCCCCAGCTCGGTGCGCACGACATCGAGCCGGTACCGGACGGTGTTCTGGTGAACGTGCAGCGCATTCGCCGTCTCGCGGACGCTGCCGAGCTGGTCGAGGTAGACGCGCACGGTGCGCGTCAGATCGGTGCCCTGCGCCGCGTCATGTGCGGCGAGGATGCTCGCCGCATCGCCGACCGCGGCGTCGAGGCCCTCGATGAGATCGCCGACCTGCAGGATGGCGAGGCGATTGCGCATCTCGTCGAAGGTCGCGACAAGGGCGTGACGGTCTCTGTCATGGCGCGGCGAACTCATGAGCGCGCCGGCGACGGCTCCGGCCTCGCGGTACGAACGAGCGATGCCGTTGATGTCGTTCGCACGCCTGCCGATGCCTGCGATCAGCGCGTTGTCGACGCGGACCATCGCCTGGGTGAAGGTCTCGGCCGCTGCCTGGTGAGGGCCGGGGATGAGCGTCACGACCTGGGAGCCCACGATCGCGCTGTGCGAACCCGGGAACGCGGCGCTGGACACGCTGATCGCCAGATGGAGCACGCGGTGCAATCCACGCACAGCCTCGACCTCGTCGAAGGTGTTCACCCGCAGGCACACGACGGTGCAACCGGCCTCGGGTCGGAGGAGCAGCTGCGAGGCCGCGCCGCGGGCATGCCGACGGTCCTCGAGAAGCGTTCGGAGAAGCCCGGAGGTGCGCTGGTCGCGGTCGCCCGCGTCCTCGCGTGCGCGCAGCAGATGCTGGGCGACGATCGGCTCCATCTCCTGCAGCAGATCTCGGGTGTGGGCGGCGTGCGACGGGTCGACCTGGATCACCCAGAGAGAGCCGAGCAGTTCTCCGGACGCCCTGACGGCGATCCCGACTCGGCCGAACAGGTCGGTGCTCGAGGGGAAGTGCTGCGCCTCGGTGACACGGAGCAGCGATCGGTAGCGGGAGTCGGACGTGATCGAGATGTCCTCCTGCAGCAGGAGAGTGGTGCGTCGTCGTGCGTCGTCGATCGGCTGCTCGCTGTGCGTGGAGTACCCCACGACCTGGCCCGCGGAGTCGACGATGCTGACCGCTCCGCCTGCCAGGGTGGCGACCGCGTCGGCAAGACCGAAGAGATCACCCAGCCGCACGCCGGTGACCTGCCCGATCGAGTGAGCACCCAGCAGCGACCGCAGGACGTTCGCGAGCTGCGCCCAGTCTCCCTCGCCGTGGCGGAGCACGGCGAGGGCGGGGTGCTGATCGGTCGACGTCCAGTCCCGAGGATCGTCGTCCATGGGGGCACGGAGCACGAGAGCGGCCGCCCCGGCGTCGGCCAGCTCGGCTATGAGCGCCGTCACGTGACTCGATGCGACGCCGGCACCGAGCACGATCCGGTCGATGTACGCGGGGGCCGGTGTCGACGGATCGTAGAACTCCACTCCGGCGAACGTCCTCGAGTCGAAGCGGGCGCTTCGGGCAGCCGTGAAGAGCCGCCCGGCACTGACCCGCAGCGCGTCTCGCAACGTCGGATCTGCGGGGTGAACCTCGGAGGCTGCCATGGAACCTTCTCTACTCGGCGGGAAGAACTTTCATACGAATCTACATACCGGTCAGATCGCTGGATCGCAAGGCTGGTAGTGAGAAATCGAAAGGGAACCCAGTGAACAACCCGCCCGTCGCTCCTGACTCGATGCGCGCCCCCAAGGCGACGCCGTGAGCGCCTCGACTGTGCGTGAGCGGCGCATGCGGACCGCCTCCGAGGTGAGCGACGACGAACTCGTGCTCGCCACCCGCGCGGGGGACAGCAGGGCGTTCGGCGTGCTCTGGGACCGTCATTCGCCGGCCGCACTTCGCGCCGCGCGTTCGATCACGAGCTCCATCGATCCGGAGGACCTCGTCAGCGAGGCATTCGCCAAGACTTTCAGCGCGATCCGCAACGGCGGCGGTCCGACCGACGCCTTCCGGCCCTACATCTTCGCTGCCGTACGCAGTGCCGCGGCCACCTGGGGAGGCAAGCAGAAGGACGTCGTCGCGCTCGAGTACATCGACGAGCTGCCGGTCGAGCACACCGACGACTCGCTCGACCTGCTGTCGGACAAGGCGCTGCTGACAGCGGCGTTCAAGGATCTCCCCGAGCGATGGCGCACCCTGCTCTGGTACATCGAGGTCGAGGGCATGAAGCCGCGAGAGATCGCACCGCTCATGGGCATGACCCCGAACGCCGTCTCGGTGCTGGCAGCGCGGGCGAGGGAGGGGTTCAAGCTCGCATGGCTGCAGGCGCACATCAAAGAACCCGGACGCGACCCCGAATGCCGGTGGACGTGTGAGCGCATCGTGGCGCAGGGACGGAAGCGCCATGTGGCGCGCGCCGACCGCGCGCGCTTCGACGCGCACCTCGAACGCTGCACACGATGCACGATGGCCAGTGCCGAGATCGAGCGGGCTTCGTCGAAGCTGCGGGCCGTGCTGCTGCCCGTGGTCATCGGCGGACCTGCGGCGGCAGCCTATTCGGCCGGATCACCGGCGCCCGCCATGGCGGCTTCGATGACGGGCTGGATGCCCCGAGGAACGTCGCAGTGGCTCGTGGTCGGCGGATCTGTCGCCGCGGCGACGGCGGTCGTCGCGGTCGCGGCGGTCGCCGCGCAGCTGGCGCCGGTCGGCTCCCCGGATGCCGACGAGTCGTCCGCACTCGTCGTCGCGTCGCCGGCTCCGATCGAATCGCCCGCATCGGCTGTGGCTCCGGCACCGGTCGATTCCCCGGCACCGGTCGCATCTCCGGAACCGACCGAACCTCCGATCGAGGCGGAGCCTCCTGTCGAACCGCAGCCGCCCGCGTCGGTCCCTGAGGCGCAGCCCGATCGCGAGGCCGTCGAGGACCCGATCGCCGTGCCCCCGGCGCCCGCGGACACCACCGAGCCTTCGACACCGGGGGACGTGCGCACCCCACCCCCGGTGCGGCCGCCGGCGGCCCCCGCGCAACACCCTCCGGTCGTCGAGCCTCCCGTCGTGGACCCGCCGGTGGTGGACCCGCCGGTCGTAAACCCGCCGGTGGTGGAGCCTCCGGTGGCGGAGCCTCCCGTCGATCCGCCCGTGACGATCTCCTGGAGCATCCTGCCGACCACGGCCGTTCCGCCGGTGATCACCGGCACCGGGACGCCGGGTGCAGCCGTCGAGATCGTCGATGAGACGGGCCGCGTGATCGCCACGACGGTCGTCGCTGCGGACGGAACGTTCTCGGTTCGTCCCGGCGTCGAGACCCTTCACCAGGGCATCTCGATCTCGATGCGGCAGACCTCGCCGACCACGGGCGAGCAGACGGCGAGCGAGCCGACCGGACCCGTGTACTTCCCCGTCCCCGGACTGGCTGAGGACTCGGACGGGGTCATCTCGCGCACGGATTCCGACGGCGACGGGAGGCGCGATGACCTCGCGCTCGATGTTCGGGGCATCGCCGGGTCGACGGCATCCGTATCCGTCGACGGGGGTCCTGCGTCGACCGTGGTGCTCACGGGCGCGTCGACCATCGTGTCGTTCGTCGATATCCGGCCGGGACTCCATCGGGTCACGCTGCGCTATGTCGACCCGGCGACGGGGACGTTCGGGTTCGCAGATACCGACCACATCCTCGTGGTGCCCTGACCGACTCCTCTGCGCGAAGGGGCGCCCCGCAGGGCGCGCCAGATGAGAAGCTAGAAGGATGAGCCTTTCCCGCGAATCCGACGTGATCGCCCCATCGGGAGGTGGCGCTCTGACCGATGCGGACGTGCGGCGCCTCCGTGAGGACTTCCCGATCCTGCGCGCCGAGGTCAACGGACATCCCCTGACGTATCTGGATTCGGGTGCCACCTCGCAACGTCCCCTCGCCGTGCTCGACGCCGAACGCGAGTTCGCCTCGACGCTGAACGCCGCCGTGCATCGCGGTGCACACACCCTCGCCGCCGAGGCGACGGAGGTTTTCGAGGATGCCCGCGCGACCGTGGCGCGGTTCGTGGGCGCCGACGAGGGCGAGATCGTCTGGACGTCGAACGCCACCGAGGCGCTCAACCTCGTCGCCTATTCGATCTCGAACGCGTCGCTGGGACGCGGGGGAGCGGCTGCAGAGCGTCTTCGGCTGCGTGCGGGCGACGAGATCGTCACCACCGAGATGGAGCACCACGCGAATCTCATCCCGTGGCAGGAGCTCGCGGCACGTACGGGCGCAACCCTGCGGGTGATCCCGCTCGATGACGACGGGGCCCTCCGACTCGATGCCGCCGCCGACCTCATCACCGGACGCACGAAGCTCGTCGCGTTCACACACGTGTCGAACGTGCTCGGCGTGATCAACCCCGTCGAGCAGCTCGTCGCCCTGGCCCGCGCGGTCGGTGCGATGGTCGTGCTCGACGCCTGCCAGTCGGCTCCTCATCTGCCGCTCGACGTGCGCGCGCTCGATGTCGACTTCGCTGTGCTGTCGGGTCACAAGATGCTCGGCCCCACCGGCATCGGCGCGCTCTACGGTCGGCGCGAGCTGCTCGAAGCCATGCCGCCGTTCCTCACGGGCGGTTCGATGATCACGACGGTCACCACCACGGAGGCCGCCTATCTGCCGCCGCCCCAGCGCTTCGAGGCCGGCACCCAGCGGGTCTCTCAGGCGGTCGCGCTCGCCGCGGCGATCGACTACCTGACCGCGGTGGGCATGCCGCGCATCGCCGCGCACGAGGCCGCCTTCGGCAGACGACTCGTCGAGGGGCTCACAGCCATCGACGGGGTTCGCGTGCTCGGCGCCGGCATCGACCTGCCGCGCGTCGGGCTCGCGAGCTTCGACGTGGACGGCATCCACTCGCACGACGTGGGCCAGTTCCTCGACGATCGCGGCATCGCCGTGCGGGTGGGGCACCACTGCGCGCAGCCGCTGCATCGTCGTCTCGGCATCACGTCGTCGACGAGGGCCAGCACCTATCTGTACACGACCCAGGCCGAGATCGATGCAGTACTCGACGGCGTCCAGGGCGCGATCGACTTCTTCCGGAGGGGCGCATGAGCGACCTGCAGAACCTGTATCAGGAACTCATCCTCGACCACTCCCGCACCCCGCACGGGTTCGGGCTGCGCGGCGAGATCGCCGCGCAGTCGCACCAGGTGAATCCGACCTGCGGTGACGAGGTCACCCTGCAGGTGCATCGCGCCGACGACGGCAGCATCGAGGCGCTCGCGTGGGAGGGCCACGGTTGCGCCATCTCGCAGGCCTCCGCGTCCCTGCTCGCCGAACTCGCCGAGGGGCTCACGGTCGACGAGCTCGAGATCCGCATCGCCGCGTTCCGCGAGGCGATGCGCTCGCGAGGCAAGATCGAACCGGATGAGGAGCTGCTCGGCGACGCCGCCGCCCTCGGGGGCGTCTCGCGCTATGTGGCGCGAGTGAAATGCGCCATGCTGGCGTGGGTCGCCGTGGAGGACGCACTCCGCAAGGCATGAGCCTCGGCGGCCATGCGGTGCAGGATGGAATCATGCCTCTTGACCTGACCCCGCTCAGCGCAGACCACTTCGACGACTGGCTCGAGGCCACCAGAGCGCGGCTCGTGACGCTTCGGCAGGAGTCGGGGATGTCCGTCGGCGAGGATGCCGGCTCGCACGTCGATGCCGTCCTGGGTGACCTGCTCTCGGCCGGCCACGAGACCGAGACCTCGCTCATCCTCACGATCGATGAAGAGGGCACCCGCATCGGCACGGTGTGGCTCGCCGCGAACAGCGGGGTGCTGATCATCGTCGATCTCGCGTTCGCGATCGATCCGACCGCGCGACAGCTCGACGAGCTGCTCGACGAGCTCCGGTCTTTGGCACGCAGGCAGCACGTCGGTCGCCTCAGCATCGCGTTGCACTCCTCCGACACCGCGGGCAGAGCCTTCGTCGAGGGACGAGGTTTCGAGGTCGCGTCGATCCAGATGCTTCTCGAACCTCTCCCGTCTCGCGCGCCTCGCGCGCCCGGTGGCCTTGTCGTGACACCGATGACGCCCGAGCGATTCACGAGCTTCGCCGCGGCATCCGAAGCGGCCTTCGCCGAGGATCTGGTGTCTTCCGGCCGGTATTCGGCGGAGGATGCGGTGGTCGAGTCGCACCGGCAGATGGAGCTCGAACTTCCCGAGGGCATCGATTCGGAGGGGCAGGAGCTCTTCACGGCCCACGTCGACGGCGCCGAGGTCGGGGTGCTGTGGATCGGTGTGCGCCGCCGGGGTGGGCGTCCGCATGCGTTCATCCTCGACATCGAGATCGCGTCCGATCAGCGTCGCAAGGGCTACGGTCGCGATCTCATGCTCGCGGCTGAGCATGAGGCGGCACGGCTGGGAGCAGACTCGATCGGGCTGCATGTCTTCGGCTTCAACACCTCGGCGATCACGCTCTACGAGAGCCTCGGCTACCGCCGGGTCGAGGAGCGGTTCCTGCTCACGGTGTGATCGGCGACACGCGGCGTCATGGGGGAATAGCAGGGCCGCGCACACGTTGGCCCGAGCATGACTACTCTCGGAATCATCGGTGCAGGACACATCGGCAGCCAGGTCGCACGCGTCGCCGTGGCCAACGGCTATGACGTCGTGATCGCGAACTCGCGCGGACCGGAGACCCTCGCGGGCCTCGTCGCGGAGCTGGGCGATCGGGCGACGGCCGCGACTGCTGCCGACGCCGCCGCCGCGGGCGACGTCGTGGTCGTCACGGTGCCGCTCGGCAAGATCGACCAGCTGCCCGTCGAGCAGCTCGCCGGCAAGATCGTGCTCGACACGAACAACTACTACTTCGAGCGCGACGGGCACATCGACGCCCTCGACCGGGGCGAGACGACCACCTCGGAGCTTCTGCAGGCGCAGCTGCCGACCTCGCGCATCGCCAAGGCGTTCAACCACATCTACGCCGCCGACATCACGACCGACGGGTCGCCGGCGGGCACGCCCGATCGACGCGCGCTCGCCACGGCCGGTGATGATGCCGAGGCCGTCGCCTTCGTCACCCGCTTCTACGATGAGGCAGGCTTCGACACGGTCAACGTCGGATCCCTCAGCGAGTCCTGGCGCGTGGAGCGCGGCCGGCCGGCGTACGTCGTGCGACAGAACGCCGACGAGCTGACGGCGAACCTCGCGATCGCGAACCGTCTGCCCTGACGTGAGGGGAGAGGGGAGGGATGCCGGCGGCATCTGCTCCCCTCTCTCATGTCAGCCGTCCGACGAGGCACGGAACGGTAACATATGCGTTCCGTTGGGATACCAAACTTGTCGGACGGATCGGCGAGTGCGATAATTCCGGCATGGTGGGGGTGGGGACTACCGGCGAACTCGAGTCGGTGAGGGTGACGCGCGTTCTGCGCGACGACATCGTGCTCGGTCGACGCGCCCCCGGATCCCGGCTCATCGAACGCGACATCGCTGCGGAGCTCAACGTGTCGAGGCTGCCCGTGCGCGAGGCGATCCGCACGCTCGTCGGCGAGGGAGTGGTCGTCGCCCGACCACGCAGTTGGGCAGTGGTGCGGGAGTTCACGCATGATGACATCCGGGACTTCGGAGAGGTCCGAGAGGCGATCGAGACGCTGATCTTCGTCTTCGCCGCCGAGCGCCACACCGACGAGGGGATCGCGCGGCTTCGGGCGGCCTACGAGCGCGAGTTCGCCGCCGCATCCGCCGACCAGGTCGAAGCCGCCCGCATAGCGGCGGGCGAGTTCCACGAGATCGCCGCCGAGCTCGCCGGCAACGAGATGCTCGGCGAACTCATCGCGGTGTTCGTCACGCGCCTGCGCTGGCTGTTCGGACAGCACGACGACCTGCTCGGAATGGCCGAGGAGCACCGCCTCATTCTCGACGCTGTCGCAGCGCGTGACACCGACACCCTCCGCTGGATGATCCCGCGGCACCTCGCCAGCGGTCAGGAAGCCGCAGAACGGCGCCTGAGCGATCAGGCGTACTCGATCTGAGCATCCGGTCTGTCCCGCCCCGCGCTGAGCGCGCACCGGTCTGGAGAGTGCTTCCCGGCGAGGATATATTGGCCCTACGGAATCGTTCCGGAAATCGTCGTGTCCTGGGGAGCGATATGAGAGGCGTTGCCGTCGTCGCCGGTGGGCTGCTGCTCCTCGGCGGAACGGTGCTCATCGCTGTCGCCGATCAGCAGCGAGTGGAGGCGCTCGCCGAGGCGAGGGCGGCCGTCGTCGAGGCCGAAGAGCGGCTCGACGCCGCTCACGAGGTGAACTTGCGCCTCGCAGGGCAGCTGACCACGCTGCGCACGGCCATCGCCGAACAGGAGACGCTCCTCTCCGACACCTCGGGTCTGCTGCCATGAGGGGATCTCTGTGATCCGACGGGTCCTCTCTGTCGCCATGGTCGCCGCCCTGATGCTGGGTGCGGGCGTCGTCGCTCGCGCCGTCGCTCTCGACGAAGACAGGGCGGCCGTGATCGCCGAGCTGCAGTCGCTTGCGCAGTCGACTCGGACGGCGCAGATGCGCACCGACCATCTCGAAGGGTCGATCGCGATCGCCGAGAAGGACACCGCTGCGCGCGCCGCCGTGCTCGAGGTACGGCCCGCGTTCGTCGCTGAGATCACCGCGCTGAGAGTGGCGATGGAGGGAGCAGACGGCAAGATCGACACCTCGGCGCACCGGGCGGCCGCGATGTCGGCGCAGGAGTCCGTCCTCGCCGAGCGGAAGAACCCGGCAACGGTCATCGCCGCCACCGCCACCGTGCATGCGCTCATCGACAGGGTGGGGCAGGACATCGGCAGCTGGGAGGCCGCGCAGTACGCGGCGCCGTCGGGCCCGGCCTGGTCGTCGAGCGGGCCGGATGGATTCGCGCGGGTGCGCGCCGCCCTCGACCGGGTCGGAGGAGGGGGCGTCGGCCTCTACGAATCGGCCTCATGTGCGGGAGGCACCGCGCCGGCGTGCGCGAACAGCAGCGGCTACATCAAGTACCGCGCCGACATCGTGGACTGGAGCGTCGACCGGCTGAACTGGGCGATGGCGCACGAGCTGGCCCACATCTATCAGTTCCGGGTCTGGGGCGCCCTGACCTCGTCGGACGTCTACTACTCGTCCTTCGGCGGCGACCCCGAGTTCCTCGCCAACTGCATGGCGGTCGTGCGCGGCTACCCCGGGTCCATCGGGTGCGACAGCGAGCAGCAGTCGTGGGCGTCGGGGATCTGGGTCGGCGCGGTCCGCTGAGTCAGGCGATCGGGGTGGTCGTGTCGATGGCCTCGCGCAGAGGGCCCCGCATGACCCGCCAGTAGCCCGTCGGTGCGAGGCGTGCGAGAACATCGATCAGCCGCGCCTCCCTGCCGACCATCGTCCGCGCGCGGCGACGCTCTGTCGCCTGCACGATCAGCGCGGCGGCATCCGTCGGCTCGGTGTGATACATCGCTGCCTGCGCCGCTGCGGCGCGCGCGGCGACCGCCGGATCGATCGCGGCCGCATATCTTCCGTGCAGGATGATGCCCGTGCGCACGCCGGCGGGGTAGACCGCACCGACCGTCACCGAGGTGCCCTCGAGTTCGTGTCGCAGCGCCTCGGAGAACCCGCGCACCGCGAACTTGCTCAGGGAGTACGGGATGCGTCCGGCGGGCGCGGCCAGCGCGTACACGCTCGCAAGGTGCGAGATGTGCGCAGCGGGTGCCGCACGCAGGGCGGGCAGCAGCGCCTTCGTGATCGACACCGTTCCCCAGAGGTTCACATCGGTCAGCCAGCGCATCTCCTCCATGGTCAGCTGTTCGAGATCTCCGAGCATCGACGAGCCCGCGCATGTGATCAGAGCGTTCACGCGCGGGTGCGCTGCGGTGATCTCGTCGGCCGCGGCGAAGACGGCGTCGTCGTCGCGCAGATCGACGACGTGCGTGGTGACGGTGGAACCCCCGAGTTCGGCGGCGAGGGCCGCGAGCCCCTCGGCGTTGTGGTCGATGAGCGCCAGATGCACGCGCCGGCGCGCGAGCAGGCGGGCGATGTCGGCGCCCATCCCACTCGCAGCGCCGGTGATGACCGTCGTGCTTCCGGTGAGCGTGAGACGCTTCATTGCACCCCTCCTGGCGGCGATCGGAGGAGCAGCCGGTCGCAGAGCAGGTCGCGGAGACCCGATTCCGATCCATTCTGGCCCACTGCAACCGAGAGTGATACCGGTACGCTCGAAGCAAGGAGGTAGCGGTGGGACGAACTGCAGATGCCATCGCAGAAGGCGTCGCGATCGCGACCGCTGCGGCGCGCCTCGCCGTGAAGAATCACATCCTCATCGGCACGATCGCCGAGAACGGCGTCTTCGACACGGACAAGTACATCGCCGATGCGCGCGAAGCGCTGCGGGCGATGGCTGAGGAGTCCGAAGAGGTCGAGCGCAACATGACCGAGTTGCGCAAGCGCGCTCGCGGGCGTCACTCCGACCCCTCGGGAACCCACGACTACCGGGACCGCGATGTGCGCAACCTGCGTCGGCGGGCCAAGCAGTCGCACGGGGTCGCGACCAAGCTGCGCGACATGATGGAGGACGAGGCCGCGTTGCGCGTCATCGTCGAAGAGGCCCGCGAGGGCGCCTGGGCCGATGTGCGGCACAACCTCGATCGTCGACTGCGCGTCGAGGGCATGCGGCCCGATCAGGATCCCGATTACGAGCGCATGCGCGAGGCGCGGATGCAGGCGCTGCGCCTCGTCGATCTGCAGGCGCTGTCGTCTCTGCAGCGCGCGAAGGCCAAGCGCAAGAAGAAGCAGAACACGCCCGACAGTGACGAGTGAGCCCTCGTTTCGCTTTCGTGTCGCGTCTGTTGTAGGCTGTTCTACGGCCCGCTGAGCGGTCCAGGAGCGCCCGTAGCTCAATGGATAGAGCATCTGACTACGGATCAGAAGGTTAGGGGTTCGAGTCCCTTCGGGCGCACATCACAGAAACCCCCGTCGCGAAAGCGGCGGGGGTTTTGCGTTGCGTGCCGGGCGAGAGCGCTCGGGTCAGTCCCGACGCCACATCTCGCCGAGGGTGGACGTGCGGGGGAGAAGGCGCGGTTCCAGGGTCACGCTCCGTGCCCGAGCCCCCGGGTGTGCGATGCGCTCCAGCAGAAGGTCGGCGGCGACGGCACCCATCTCCTCACCGGGCTGGCTCACGGTGCTGATCGGGATCGCGCTCTCGGATGCGAAGTGGTTGTTGTCGTAGCCCGTGATCGCGATGTCGCCCGGCACCGAGAATCCGGGCACCTCGTTGAGGATCTGGATCAGTCCGATCGCCACGAGGTCGGATGCCGCGACGATGGCGTCATAGGTGCCCGCACCGCGTGCGAGGATCTGCCGCCCGGCATCCCGGCCGTGTCGGATGTTGACGCCCCGGGTCTCGAGGATCTCGATGGTCGCCTCGGGGTGGGCGGCCGTGGCCTGCTCCGCCCCTTCCCAGCGCTGGTTGACCGCTGTCAGGAACCTCGGTCCGCCGACGAACAGCAGCCGCCGGCGGCCCAGGGCGATCAGGTGCGACGCGGCCAGTGCGCCTCCGTGGCGCTCGTCCACGGTGACTCCGGGGTAGGCGAGCGAGGGTGACTCGAAGTTGACCAGGACGGTCGGGGTGGTGCGGTTCTCCGGATGCGGCGACTTCGCGAGCGCCGTGTCGAGAGGGGCGAGGATGATGCCGGCCACCCGCGAACGATCGAGGAGCTCGAGGTTGTGCACCTCGCGGTCGGGGTCGACGTCCGAGTTGACGATCAGGACGTCCATCTTGTGGCGGCGCAGCGCACGCTCGGCTCCACGGGCGATGTCGACGAAGAACGAGTTGCCGAGGTCGGCGAGCACCAGGCCGACCGACGTGCTGTTGCCCGCGGCGAGCGAACGTGCGGCGTCGTTGCGGACGAACCCGAGCTCGGCGATGGAGGAGAGCACCTTGCGCCGCGTGGCTTCGCGCACCTTCTCGGGGTTGTTGAGGGTGTTCGAGACCGTGCCGAGCGCGACACCGGCGTGGGCCGCGACGTCCGCCATGCTGGGCTTCGATCGCCCGGAAGGGGGAGTGTCGGTCACGTCTTCCTCCTCGGCATCCTCGCCATGACCTGGCTCTTCAACTCTAGAGCATGTCAATTCATGAAGCGCTTCATTTCTGATCGGTAACGGTCTTGACAGTCTCTTTTTCTGTATGGCATGGTGTGAATGAAGCGCTTCAAAAGAGGCGTCGCTCTTCAAGGAGGAACAGTGACCACAGCAACGAGGCGCGCCCGTCGCCTTGCCCCCGCAATCGCGCTCATCGGTGTCGGTGCACTCGCGCTCTCGGCCTGCTCGGGCAGCTCCGGAGGATCCGGATCGGAATCCCGCGCCGGAGACGGAGAGTTCACCTACCTCGGCCAGACCGAGAACACCACGATCATCACCACGCTGGAGACCCTCGCGGGCGACCAGTGCAAGGCCGCCGCCGACGCCGCTCCGCTGAAGTCCGACGACATCTCGGGCACCCAGTGGGACCAGCAGCTCCAGCTGCTCGCCAGCCAGGATGGTCTGTCCGACATGCAGATGGCCGCGGGAACTCCTGCGCTCATGTCGGAGTTCATCGACGGCGGCAAGGTGCTCGACCTCTCGAAGGCTCTCGACGATCTTGGCGTCTCGGATCGTCTGGTTCCCGCGGCCGAGTCGACCGTCAAGGCGCTCTACGGCGATGGTGCGCTCTATGCGCTGCCGACGGAGTTCAACATCGAGGGCTTCTGGTACAACAAGGAGCTCCTCGAAGCGAATGACGTCGAGGTGCCCGAGACCTGGGACGACCTCGTCGAGGCTGCGTCCACGCTCAGCGACGCGGGCGTGCAGCCGTTCGCCACCGCCGGCAAGGACGGCTGGCCGGTCACCCGACTGGTCGGCGACTACATCTTCCGCACGCTCGGCCCCGATGCCCTGCAGAAGGTCGCCGACGGCGACGCCAAGCTGACCGATCCCGAGTACGTCGAAGCGGCCGACGCGGTCGCCGAGCTCGGCAAGGCCGGGTACTTCGGCGACGCGGTCGGCTCGATCGACTACAACGCCTCAATGAACCTGTTCCTGTCGGGCAAGGCCGCGTTCTACTACATGGGCAGCTGGGTCCTCGCGAACTTCAACGATGAGGCGCAGAACCAGATCGGCGCCGACAACATCGGCTTCGCGCGGTTCCCCGAGGTCGAGGGCGGCGCAGGCAGCATCGACCAGATCCCGGCCAATGTCGGCATCCCGGTGATGCTCGCCGAGAAGAACTATGACGACGAGTCGGCCGCCTGGCTGAAGTGCATCGCCGAGGGCTACGGCGACACCGCGCTCAACGACAGCGGAGTGGTCTCGGGCTTCGTGGTCGACAACCCGCCGTCCGACCTGCCCCCGACGACCCAGATGGTGCAGGAGGAGATCGCGAACGCTCCGTCCAGCGTGCTCTGGTTCGAGGCGCTCTTCACGCCCAAGGCCACCGGCATCAGCCAGAACAACGGTGCAGGCCTCGCCAACGGCAGCCTCTCCGGCGAAGAGTTCATGAAGCTCGTCCAGGCAGCCAACGACGAAGGCTGACCCACTCCCGGGGCGGGCGCCGCTCGCCCCGGGACCGTCGTCGTCGCATCAGGAGATCCACCATGCACAAAGTCCTCGGTGACAAGCGCGCCATCTTCGTCCTTCTCGGACCCGCGCTGCTCGTCTACTCGCTCGTCATGCTCGTCCCGATCGTGTGGTCGCTGTTCTACACGGTGCAGGACGGCAACCCCATCACCGGCTTCACCTTCAACGGGTTCGCCAACTTCACGAAGTTCTTCCAGGACCCGGCCGCCTGGGACGCGATCTTCTTCACGCTGAAGTACGCCCTCATCCTCACGGCGCTGCAGGTGATCGTGGGGTACCTGCTCTCCCTGATGTACGTGTTCTGGCTCCGCAAGGGGTCGGGCATCATCCGCACGATCGTGTTCTTCCCCGTGGTGCTGCCCACGGTGGCGGTCGCACTGCTGTTCCAGCGCCTGTTCGAGGCGGCGCCGACCGTCGGTCCGGTGAACTCGTTCCTCGGCATCCTCGGCGTGCAGAACCTCGACTGGTTCGGCACCCCCGACGCATCGTTCTGGGTCATCATCGCGATGGACCTCTGGAGGTCCATGGGCTTCTATGCCGTGCTTCTCTACGCCGGCCTCGTCGACATCCCCGATGAGCTCATCGAATCGGCGCGCATCGACGGCGCATCCGGATGGAAGCTCATCCGCACGATCATCCTTCCGCTGTCGCTGCCCGTGCTGCTGTCGTCGATCATCTTCAGCATCAACGGCACGCTCAAGGTGTTCGACACCGTCGTCGCCTTGACCAACGGCGGGCCGGGCAACGCGACCACACCGCTGACCCTGTACATGTTCCGCACCTCGTTCGCCTACGGCGACTACGGGTACGGCAGCACCATCGCCCTCATGCTGACGATCCTGTGCCTGCTGTTCACGGTCTTCATCTTCCGCTCCACCCGCCGCGATCTGACGAAGGACTGAACCAGTGAGTGCGACAACCGCCATCGTCACGGGCACGCCGCTGCCCACCCGCCGCGACGTCGACCCGAACCGCCGGGGAGCCCGCGACTTCTTGCGCCGCCTTCCGATCCGGCTGCTCATCGCCGTGCTGCTCATCGTCGAGATCTACCCGATCCTGTGGATGATCCTCGGGTCGTTCAAGACGCAGAACGAGTTCCTCAACGAGCCGTTCTGGGCCCTGCCGCAGTCGTGGGACATCGTGAACTACATCGAGGTGTTCACCACGGGTGAGTTCGGCAAGTACATCGTCAACAGCGTGATCGCGGTGTTCCCGTCGCTGGCGATCATCCTCGTCTTCGGCACGGCCGCCGGCTTCGCGCTCGAGGTGATGGTGTGGAAGGGCCGCGGCACCGTCCTGCTGCTGTTCCTCGCGGGCATCATGGTGCCCGCGCAGATGATCCTCCTGCCGCTGTTCACCATCTACTTCCGCACGAACATGACCGGCACGCTCTGGCCGCTCATCATCACGTATGTGGCGTTGGGGATGCCGTTGACGGTGTTCATGATGGCGACGTTCTTCCGTTCGGTGCCGCGGGAGATCTTCGAGGCGTCGACCCTCGACGGAGCCTCGATCTTCCGCTCCTTCTTCTCCATCGGGCTCCCGCTGGTCAAGAACGCCCTCTTCACGATCGGTCTGGTGCAGTTCTTCTTCCTCTGGAACGACCTGCTGATCGCCCTGACGTTCACCAACAGCAGCGACCTGCGCACGATCCAGGTCGGGCTGCTCAACTTCACCGGAGAGTACGGAGCGGTGCAGTACGGACCGACCTTCGCCGCGATCTCGGTCAACGTGCTCGGAACACTGCTGATCTACGTGTTCCTCAACCAGCAGGTCATGAAGGGCCTGACCGCAGGATCGGTGAAGGGCTGACATGACGAACATCATCGAGATCTGGTTGGAGAACCGACGCGGCGGCAAGACCGTCGGGATCGGAGAGGTCGAGCCGCGGATCTCCTTCTTGGCGGATGCCGCGGCCCCGGCGTTCGAGCTGGAGTTCACCCCCGACGCCGGCGCCCCCCGCGTCGTGCAGGCGACCACGACGCAGCGCGTGGCGTGGCCGTTCGCGCCGCTCGCTCCGCGCGACGGAGGCGAGCTCCGTATCCGCGCCGTCGATTCGGAGGTGTGGAGTGAGCCCGTCAGGATCGAGGCGGGACTCGGCGATGACTGGGCGGTCGACTTCGTGTCGCCCTCCGTTGAAGCCGCCCGCGATGCGCCCCGCCCGGCCTACCTGATGCGTGCGGTGATCGCAGAAGGCGCCCTGCCCGATGGCATCGTCAGAGCGCGGGTCTACTCGACCGCCCACGGCGTCTACGAGCTCGAGGTCAACGGCGAACGCGTCGGTGACGACGTGCTCGCCCCCGGGTGGACGAGCTACAGCCACCGCCTCCGCTATCAGACGCACGATGTGACGGCGGCGCTGCGCAGCGGCGAGAACGTGATCGGCGCCTGGCTGGCCGACGGCTGGTACCGCGGTCACATCGGATTCGACGGCGGGGTGTGGGACATCTACGGATCGGACGTCGCGCTGCTCGCGCAGCTCGAGGTCACCACGGCTGACGGCTCCCACCACCGGGTGCCCCTCGAGTGGAGCACGTCTGTGTCGCCGATCACCTCGGTCGGTCTCTATGAGGGCGAGACCTTCGATGCGCGGCTCACGGACGACGGATGGTCGACCCCCGGTCACGACGCCTCCGGCTGGTCTCCGGCGGCCGTGCTCGCCCGGTCCGACTTCCCCGCGGCGATAGAGCCGCCGACGGCCCTGCCGGTGCAGGAGACTGAGACGCTGCGACCCGTCTCGATCACGCGCCAGCCGAGCGGACGCATCCGACTCGACTTCGGACAGAACATCTCGGGTGTGCTGTGCATCAAGGTGCGGGCGGAGGCGGGTCACACCGTGCGGCTGCACCACGCAGAGGTCATCGAGAACGGTGAGCTCGGCACCCGTCCGCTGCGCGCAGCGACGTCGGTCGACACCTACATCACCTCGGGGCGCGGTGAGGAGACCTACACGCCGAGGTTCACGATCCACGGCTTCCAGTACGCCGAGCTCGAGAACTGGCCCGGCGAGTTCCATGAGGGCGACGTCGAGGCCGTCGTGATCCACACCGGCATGCGTCGCACCGGCTGGTTCGAGTCCTCGAACGACGGACTCGACAAGCTGCACTCGAACGTCGTGTGGAGCATGCGCGACAACTTCGTCGACCTGCCGACCGACTGCCCGCAACGTGACGAGCGGGTGGGGTGGACCGGTGACATCCAGGTCTTCGCCCCGACCGCGCTGCGGCTGTTCGCGGCCCACGGCACCCTCACCGGCTGGCTGCGCGACCTCGCGTTCGAACAGCACCATCAGGGACACGTGCCCAACTTCGTTCCGTGGGTCGAGTGCGGCTTCCCGAACTTCCCCACGGCTGCCTGGGGTGACGCGGCCGTGATCGTCCCATGGGAGTTGTACCGCAACGACGGCGACCTGCGCATCCTCGCCGACCAGTATGCGAGCATGCGCGCCTGGGTCGACCTCGTCGACGACCTCACCGGGCACTCGGGGCTGTGGAACACCGGCTTCCAGCTGGGCGACTGGCTCGACCCGACGGCGCCGCCCGAGGACCCCGGCAAGTCGCACACCGACAAGTACCTGGTGGCGACGGCCTATCACGTGCGCACGGCTCGGATCCTGGCCGATACGGCGACGCTGCTCGGCGAGGAATCGGATGCCGCGCACTACCGCACAGTCGCCGAGCGTGCCGCGCGCGCCTTTCAGAACGAGTTCCTCAGCGACACCGGTCGAGTGGTCAGTGACACCCCGACCTCGATCGCCGTCGCGCTCGTGTTCGAGCTCTTCGAGAACGAGGAACAGGTGCGGCGAGCCGGCGCTCGACTGCAGGAGCTGGTGGGAGCCGGCGGGTTCCACATCTCGACGGGTTTCGTCGGGACCCCGATCATCTGCGATGCACTGGTGCGCGCCGGCAGCATGGACTACGCGTACCACCTGCTGCTGCAGGACGAGCTTCCGTCGTGGCTGTATCCGGTCAGCATGGGTGCGACGACGATCTGGGAGCGGTGGGACAGCATGCTGCCCGACGGATCGATCAACCCCGGCGACATGACATCGTTCAATCACTACGCGCTGGGAGCCGTCGCAGACTTCCTGCATCGCGCGGTCGCCGGGCTCGCCGCTGACGCACCCGGGTGGGAGCGCATCCGCTTCGAGCCGCGGCCGGGCGGTGGGCTCGAGCATGCGGGTGCGCGGTACGACAGTGTGCGGGGCACAGCGGCGATCTCCTGGCGACGAGACGGCGAGAGTCTGTCGATCGAGGTCGAGGTGCCCGCGGCATCCACGGGCGTTCTGGTGCTGCCCGGATCCGCGGAGGAGATCCCCGTCGGACCGGGTCGTCATTCGTTCACCACGACCTTCCGAGCGGTGGCCGACGACCCCGAGCGTCCGTTCTTCGGGTGGCGCAGGCCGGAGCCCGTTCTCGAGACCGAGGGAGCATCATGACGCAGCAGCACATCCGGCCTGGGCAGGTGTGGCTCGACACGAAGGGCGAGCGGATCCACGCCCACGGAGGCTCTGTCCTCACGGTCGACGGCGTGCACTACTGGTACGGAGAGAACAAGGAGTTCTCGACTCCCGGCAGCGGGATCTGGCACTGGGGCGTGCGCTGCTACTCGTCGACGGATCTCGTCAACTGGGATGACCGTGGCGTGATCATCCCACCCGACGAGGACGACGAGTCCTCGCCGCTGCATCCGTCGCAGGGCCTCGATCGTCCGCACATCATCTTCAATGCGCAGACGGGCAAATTCGTGTGCTGGGTCAAGGTGATGACCAAGGGATCGGTGCAGCGCTCGACGGTGCTCACCGCCGACAGCATCCTGGGCCCGTACGAGATCCAGCGCACCTGGCTGCGCCCGCTCGACATGAGCGCAGGGGACTTCGATCTGGTCGTCGACCCGCACGACGGCAAGGGCTACTACTACTTCGAGCGCGTGCACTCCGAGATGATCTGCGCCGATCTGACCAGTGACTACACCGACGTCACGGGGTACTACTCGACGCATTTCCCACAGCCGCAGCCCCCGTTCGTGCGGGAGGCGCCGGCGCATTTCCAGCGCGGCGGGCTGCACTATCTGCTGACCTCCGGGACGACCGGGTACTACCCGAACCCCTCGGAGTCAGCCGTGGCGCGCAGCTATCACGGCCCGTTCGAAGTGCTCGGCGACCTGCATCCGAGCGATGAGTCCCGCACATCGTTCCATTCGCAGATCTCGTCGGTGTTCCGGCACCCGGGCAAGAAGGATCTCTACATCGCGATCGCCGATCGCTGGCTTCCGCGTTACGTCGACCATGGCGACCGAGCTCGTCAGGCCTTCATCGAGCATTTCGCACCGGGCAGAGACGGCGACGAGCCGATGGAGGAGTTCGCCTACGTCGACACCTCGATCGCCGACTACGTCTGGCTGCCGATCCGATTCGACGGCGACCGACCGGTCGTCGAGTGGCGCGAGGAGTGGTCGCCCGACGAGTACGAGGACGCCTGACCGGATCCTTCGCGCAGGCCTGTGATCGCCGAGTTCCGACGGGTGTCTCCGCGGCCGACCCCACTCGATAGGCTCGTGCCCATGACGCTTCCCGAGCAGGCCCAGAACAATCGGGTGTGGCATGTCGCGGGCCTGGTATGCGGCGTGCTGGCGATCTTGTCGTCGTTCGTGGTGCCGAGCGGCGTCGTGGGCTACCTCGTCGCGATCGCGATCGCCGCGACCGCTGTGCTGATCGGACACGCATCGGTTCGGCGGCGCGGTGCGTTCCGTGCTGCGGCCATCACGGGTCTCGTGCTCGCCTACCTGGGGCTGATCGTGTCGGTCGGTCTGCTGGCGGTCCGGCTCACCCGCATGTTCACCGCCTGAGCGACCTCAGTCGAGCAGGCTCGTGATGGCCGGGTCGCGGCGGGCGACCTCTGCCGCTGTGCCGATGATGACGTGGCGAATCGCGGCGACCGCGACGGCGGGTGTGACGTCGGCGCGGTGGGCCAGGCTCACGGTGCGCCTCATCATCGGGTGCGAGATCCTGACCGAGCGCAGCGCCGGCTGATCGAGCAGCACCATCGCCGGAACCACGGCCACACCCACTCCTCGTTCGACGAAGCGGAGTAGCGCATCCATCTCGGCTCCTTCGAGGACGACCGTCGGAGTCAGCCCCGCCGAGCGGAAGGCCGCGTCGGTGGTCGCCCGCAGCTCATAGGTCTCGTCGAGGGCGATCAGCGGCAGCGTGGCGAGATGGTGGAGGCTCATGATCGACGACGTCGACACCGGAGGCTCGGACGCCGCAGACACGACGACGAGCTCCTCGGTCAGCAGCGGCATGCGAGTCAGACTGAATCCCGAGGGCGGGGGCCCCTCCGACTCCGTGATGAGCGCGATGTCGACGGCCCCGACGGCCAGCTGGTCGACGAGCAGCCTCGACCCGCTCTCGGTCAGGTGCAGGTCGACGCCGGGGTGCGCGGCATGGAAGGTGCTGATCGCCTCGGCGACGAGGCTGATGCAGAGAGTGGGTGGCGCTCCGAGACGCACGCGTCCGCGGCGGAGCCCGGCGAGCTCGGCCATCTCCTCGCGAATCGCGTCTGACTCTGCGAGCATCCGCTGAGCGCGGGGGAGCAGAGCCTCTCCGGCCGCGGTGAGGCCGATGTGGCCGCGTGCGCGGTGGAACAGCTCGGCGCCGAGTTCGCGCTCGAGGGTCGAGATCTGTCGGCTCAGCGACGGCTGTGCGAGGTGCAGGTGCTCGGAGGCGCGGGTGAAGTGGCCGAGGCGGGCGACCTCGACGAACCCGCGGAGCTGCTCGAGGTTCATGTGTTCACTGTATCGATACCAGTAGAACAATGCATTGGAGTTATCAGGGCACCCTACCTAGCGTGGAAGGCATGAGTACTCGCGAACGTCAGATCTCCACCACGGTCCTCGTCATCGGCACCGGCGGATCCGGGCTGCGGGCGGCGATCGAGGTCGCCGAGCACGGCATCGACGTCCTCGCCGTCGGCAAGCGCCCCCGACAGGATGCCCACACCTCCCTCGCCGCCGGCGGCATCAACGCCGCGCTCGGCACCATGGACGAGGGAGACAGCTGGCAGCAGCACGCGGCCGACACCATCAAGGAGAGCTATCTGCTCGCCAATCCCCACACGGTGGAGATTGTGACGCAGGGCGCCGAGCGCGGCATCCGCGACCTCGAGCGCTGGGGCATGGATTTCGCCCGCGAAGACGACGGACGCATCTCGCAGCGGTTCTTCGGAGCTCACACGTTCCGTCGCACCGCATTCGCCGGCGACTACACCGGTCTCGAGATCCAGCGCACCCTGGTCGCGAAGGCCGAGCAGCTCGAGGTGCCGATCCTCGACCACGTGTACATCACGCGCCTGCTCGTGCGAGACAACGTCGTGTTCGGTGCCTACGGCTTCGACCAGTCAGACGGCACGCGCTATCTGATCCACGCGGATGCCGTGATCCTCGCCGCCGGCGGCCATAACCGCATCTGGCGCCGCACCTCCTCGCGTCGCGACGAGAACACCGGCGACTCGTTCCGGCTCGCGGTCGAGGCGGGCGCCCGGCTGCGCGACCCCGAGCTCGTGCAGTTCCACCCGTCCGGAATCATCGAGCCCGAGAACGCTGCAGGCACGCTGATCTCCGAGGCCGCACGTGGTGAAGGCGGCATCCTGCGCAACGCGCTCGGCGAGCGATTCATGTCGAACTACGACCCCGAGCGCATGGAGCTCTCCACCCGGGATCGCGTCGCGCTCGCGGCGTACACCGAGATCGCCGAGGGCCGCGGAACGGAGAACGGCGGCGTCTGGCTCGACGTCTCGCACCTGCCTCGCGAGACGATCATGACCCGTCTGCCGCGCGTCTACCAGACGATGATGGAGCTGCAGATGCTCGACATCACCACCGACCCGATCGAGATCGCTCCCACGGCGCACTACTCGATGGGCGGCGTGTGGGTGCGCCCTGACGACCACCAGACCGACGTCGACGGACTCTATGCGATCGGCGAGGCGTCGAGCGGACTGCACGGGGCCAACCGCCTCGGCGGCAACTCGCTCATCGAGCTGCTGGTCTACGGCCGCATCGTCGGTCAGGCGGCCATGGCGCATGCGGCGGGGCTCGACGCCCAGCGTCGGTCGGCCGATGCCGTGGCGCAGGCCCGAGCAGAGATCGACGACCTTCTCGTCGCCGACGGCCGCGAGAACGTGCGGGCGCTGCAGCGCGCCATCCGCAACACCATGACCCAGCACGCGGGTGTCGTCCGCTCGGAGGAGGGACTGCGGGCAGGTCTCGCCGAACTCGACATGATCGAGGGACGCATGGAGGACATCGGCATCCACCCCGACATCGCCGGCTTCCAAGACCTCGCGCACGCGTTCGACCTGAAGGCGTCTGCTCTCGCCGCACGGGCCACGCTCGAGGCGGCGCTGGAGCGTCGGGAGACGCGTGGATGCCACAACCGCAGCGACTACCCCGACACCGACCCGACGCTACAGGTGAATCTCGTCTGGTCGCCGACCGGCGGCGTGACGCACGAGTCGATCCCCGAGATCCCCGCGGAGATCGCCGAGCTCATGCGCGAGGTCGACACCGAGGGCAAGCTCGTCGAGTAGCCCTCCCCGAACTCGCTCCCGTCGCAGGGTGCATCGCGACGGGAGCGGCCGGGTGGCGAGCGAGGTAGGAGTCGCTCAGTCGCCCTCTTCGGTCTCCGGACCGTCGATGACCCCGATCCCGACCGCTTCATGGTCGGGCTCGGGGTCGTTGCGCGTCGGGGCCTTGGGCTCTTCCGACGGCTCCTTCTCAGTGCTCGGCTCTTCGAGTTCGTCGTTGCTCGGAACCTCGGAGGGGTCCGCGTCTTCAGGAGAGTCGGCCTCGGCCGGCTTCTCGGCGGTGCTGCCCGTGTCCTTGAACTCGCCGGCATCGCCCGACGACGGTGTCGGGGTCGGCGTCTGGGCCTCGGGGTCGAGGCCGGAGGTCGGGTCCTGCTCAGGAGTGCTGTTCGTCATGGTCGTCCCTTTCGCATCGGATGCATGACCAGGATCGATCTCCGATTCCGCGGCGAGAAGGGCCTTGACGGCGATGCCCCGACCCGTCATCTCGGCCACGACGTAGGCTGAGGAGGTGACAGCGTACGTCTCGGCCTTCGATCTCTTCTCCATCGGAGTGGGCCCCTCGAGTTCCCACACGGTCGGGCCGATGCGGGCGGCGCTCGAGTTCGCGCACCGGCTCCGCGCGACAGGAGCGCTCGATCGCGTCGCGCGCATCGGATGCACCCTCTACGGCTCGCTCGGTGCCACCGGAATCGGACACGGCACACCCGATGCGGTCGTCGCCGGGCTGCGCGGTCTGGCGCCGGAGACCTGCGATCCGGCTGACGTGCGGTCAGCGTGGACCGACCTTCGCGACGGGGCGACGCTGCGAATCGACGGGTCTCACGAGATCCCGTTCTCGAAGACCGACATCGTGTTCGAGCCGCGCACCCGTCTGCCCGGTCATCCGAACGCCATGACGCTCACCGCGTGGGACGCCGCTGCGGGTGTCGTCTCCGAGGAGACCTACTACTCCGTCGGCGGCGGGTTCATCCGGCGGGATGGAGAAGCCGCGAAGCTCGCTTCGGCGCCGCTGCCCTATTCGTATGCCGACGCCGCGTCTCTGCTCGCGCTGTGCGACCATCACGGGCTGTCCATCGCCGAGGTCGCGCGACTCAACGAGACCGCCGAGCGCCCGGAAGAAGAGGTCGCAGCCGGACTCGACGCGATCTGGGATGCCATGGCCGCGTGCGTCGAGAACGGACTGCACTCCGACGGTGTGCTCCCCGGCATGCTCAAGGTCAAGAGACGCGCGAGCATGATCCGCGCCCAGCTCGAGGAGGCAGAGGCCGACGGTCATCGCGAGCTGCCGGGGGAGTGGCTCGGCGCCTTCGCGCTCGCGGTGAATGAGGAGAACGCCGCGGGCGGTCGGGTCGTCACCGCTCCGACGAACGGTGCCGCCGGCATCCTCCCCGCCGTCGCGATGTACTGGTGGCGGTTCCTCGCAGACTCGGGCCTCGGCGCCGGCAATGCCGTGACGCCGTACGGAGAGCTGGTCGGCAGCGCGCTGCTCGGCTTCGACGGCACACGGGCGATCGACGCCGGCGGGGCCGATGACGATGAGGCTGTCGCCGATGCGAACCGTCGCCGCGGCATCAGGCGATTCCTGCTCACCGCCACGGCACTGGGCTCGCTGTTCAAGGCGAACGCCTCGATCTCGGGTGCCGAGGGAGGATGCCAGGCCGAGGTCGGCTCCGCCTGCGCGATGGCCGCCGGAGGGCTGACGGCCGTCATGGGCGGCACCAACCGGCAGATCGAGAACGCCGCCGAGATCGCGATGGAGCACCACCTCGGGCTCACATGCGACCCCATCGGCGGCCTCGTGCAGATCCCCTGCATCGAGCGCAACGCCATCGCGGCGTCGACCGCGGTCACGGCCGCCCGTCTCGCGCTGCGCGGCGACGGCAGCCACTACGTCTCGCTCGATGCGGTCGTCGAGACGATGCGCCAGACCGGCATCGACATGTCGACGAAGTACAAGGAGACCAGCGAGGGCGGCCTCGCTGTCAACGTGATCGAGTGCTGATCCGACCTCCCGACGGTCGCGTCGGTGGCTGCGGCTAGCCTCCTTCGGAGGAGGAACGCATGGAATCGATCTGGACCGCCGGCAGCCGTCGTCGACGAGAGCAGCCGGTCGTCGCCGTGCGAGCGAGCGACGACGCGCCGGAAGTCGGGCGGGTCTGGCCGATGAGCATCCCCGCGGTGGCCCAGGTGCTGGAGGAGGGGATCGACCTCTCGCCCGGGGTGACGTTCCTCGTCGGCGAGAACGGCAGCGGCAAGTCCACGATCGTCGAGGGGATCGCGATCGCCTACGGCCTCTCGCCCGAGGGGGGGTCGAAGTTCGCCAGACACAGCACGCGACCGACGGAATCACCGCTGTCGGAATGGCTGCAGCTGCAGCGAGGTGTCGGAGCGAACCGCTGGGGATTCTTCCTGCGGGCCGAGACGATGCATTCCTTCTACACGTACCTCGAAGAGAACCCCTCGCCGCGGGGAGACGTGCCGTTCCACGAGATGAGTCACGGCGAGTCGTTCCTCGCCCTCCTCGAGAGCCGATTCGACGAGCCGGGCTTCTACTGTCTCGACGAGCCTGAAGCAGCGCTGTCGTTCCAGTCGACGCTCACCCTCATCGCCGTGCTGCAGCGCATCGTCGACGACGGCGGCCAGGTGCTGTGCGCCACGCATTCGCCGGTGCTCGCTGCGCTGCCGGGCGCCCGGATCCTCGAGGTGGGTGACTGGGGCATCCGCCCTGCCGAGTGGAACGACCTCGAGCTCGTGAACCACTGGCGCTCGTTCCTGCAGGACCCGCCGCGGTATCTCCGGCACCTGCTCGACTAGGGGTCGCGTCCCGGCACCCCGGTCGCGGGTCGTAGGCTGACGCCATGACCGAGCAGCGCGCGCCGAGGAAGCGCGGTCGTCCGAGGGGTGGCTCGGACTCGCGCGAGCGCATCATCGGTGCCGCCGTCGACGAGTTCGGCGAGCAGGGGTATGACGGGTCGACGGTGCGCTCGATCGCCAGCAGGGCCGGCGTGGATTCCGCGCTCGTGCACCACTACTTCGGCACCAAGGCCGATCTGTTCGCGGAGGCGGTCGGCATCCCGCTCCGACCTGACATCGATGTGCCTGGAATCGTCGCCGGTCCCCGAGGGGAAGTCGGCGAACGGCTCGTCCGCTATGTTCTCGAGGCGTTCGAGCAGCCCGACATCCGCCGACGCGGGGTGATGCTCATGCGCACCGCGATCGGCAGCCGGCTCACGACGCCGCTGCTGGCCGGGTTCCTCGCGCGCGAGCTCATCGGCAAGATCGCGAAGACGCTCGGCGTCGCGGATGCGGAGTTGCGGGCCGCCCTCGTCGCGTCGCAGATCGCGGGGCTGCTGCTCACGCGGTATGTGCTGAAGCTCGCACCGATGGCCTCCGCATCCGTCGACGACATCGTCGCGCGCGTCGGTCCCACCGTGCAGCGGTATCTCTTCGAGTAGTTCGGGGCCGACCCGACTCCACACCCACCACCACGGAACCCGTTGACCTCGCCGGCCGGCGAGCGCATAATTCATCACATGATGAATAACCCGGCGGTCGAGGTCGCAGGGCTGCACGTGCGCCGGGGGAAGACCGTCGTCTTCGACGGGACCGACCTGACGATCCCGCAGGGCGAGATCACCGGTCTGCTCGGGCCCTCCGGATGCGGCAAGACCACCCTGATGCGTGCGATCGTCGGCGTGCAGAGGGTCGCCGCAGGCACGGTGACGGTGCTCGGCGAACCGGCCGGATCGGCGCAGCTGCGCCATCGCGTGGCCTACGGCACTCAGGGCGCTGCCGTGTACGGCGACCTCACCGTGCGTCAGAACCTCTCGTACCTCGCGGCAGTGCTGAAGGCGCCGAAGGGCGATGTCGATCGGGTGATCGCGGATGTCGGTCTCGGAGCGCAGGCGGGTCAGCTCGTCGAGTCGCTCAGCGGCGGCCAGACCACACGGATCTCGCTGGCCATGGCGCTCATCGGGTCTCCCGAGCTCATCGTCCTCGACGAGCCGACCGTCGGCCTCGACCCGGTGCTCCGCGTCGAGCTGTGGGATCTGTTCCGCGGGCTCGCTCAACGCGGAGTGACGATGATCGTCTCCAGCCACGTGATGGACGAGGCGCTGAGGTGCGATCGGCTCGTGCTGATGCGCAGCGGGCGGATCATCGCCGACACGACCCCGAAGGCCCTCCTCGCAGAGACCGGCACCGTCGACCCCGATGCGGCATTCCTCGCTCTGATCGAACGCGACAGTCGGATGCAGGACCGCCGGCCTCCCGGCACCACGAGGCGCGAGCGTCGGGAGGCGGCGGAATGAACGGCCGTCGGATCCTCGCCACAGCGGGCCGGGTGCTCGGTCAGCTGCGCCATGACCCGCGGTCGATCGCACTCATGCTCGTCGCGCCGAGCCTGCTGGTCGGTCTGTTCGCGTGGCTGTTCAGCGACCAGGACGGTGTGTTCGATCAGTTCGGCGGTGCGATCCTCGCGCTGTTCCCGTTCATCGTGATGTTCCTCATCACGTCGATCACGACCCTGCGCGAGCGCCGCTCCGGAACCCTCGAGCGTCTCATGACGACTCCGCTCGGCAAGGCGGACTTCATCCTCGGATACGCCCTGGCCTTCGGAGTCATGGCGCTGTTGCAGGCGGTGATCACCGTGTCGTTCGCGGTCGGTGTCTGCGGCCTCGATGTCGACGGCGAGCTGTGGCAGCTCGGACTCGTCGCCGTGGTCGACGCGCTGCTCGGAACAGCGCTCGGGCTGCTCGCGAGCGCGTTCGCCCAGACCGAGTTCCAGGCCGTGCAGTTCATGCCGCTGCTCGTCTTCCCGCAGATCATCCTCGGCGGGCTGTTCATGCCGCGGGATCAGATGCCCGATGTGCTGTACGCGATCTCCGGCTGGCTCCCGCTGAGCTATGCGATCGACACGATCAACGCGGTGACCGCCGGGGACGAGGGGTGGGACGTCTACGCCCCGTTGCTCGTGGTCGTCGCCTTCGGCATCGGAGCCCTCGTGCTCGCGTCGCTGACCCTGCGGCGCCGCACGCCCTGACGCCTCAGCGCCGGCCGCTGCTCAGCGCGCCGAGCGGTTCTTGGTGTGCTTCGTGGGCACGGCGGCCCAGGGATCCTCAGGCCACGGATGCCGCGGGTAGCGCCCCCGCATCTCGGCGCGCACCTGGCCGTATGGACCGGACCAGAACGAGGCAAGGTCATCGGTGACCGCGAGCGGACGACCCGCGGGCGACAGCAGATGGAACAGCACAGGCACTCGCCCGTCGACCAGCCGAGGGGTCTCCGCCCAGCCGAAGCACTCCTGCAGCTTCACGGCCACGACAGGGCGCGCCGTGGCGTCGGCGGGGTCGGGGTAGTCGATGCGGATGCGCGAGCCGGTGGGCACCTCGAGGCGTTCCGGAGCCAGCTCGTCGAGTCGCGCGGCGTCGGGCCACGGCAGCAGGCGCCGCAGCGCTGACGTCAGAGAGATCCGCCCCGCAGGCGTGCCGCCAGCCAGCACGTCGAGCTCGGGAGCCAGCCATTCGTCGAGAGCGTCGAGCAGTCCGGCATCCGACACATCGGGCCAGGGGGCGCCCAGCTCTCGTCGCAGCAGCCCCAGTCGGCAGCGCAGCGCGGCGGCCGAGTCAGACCAGGTGAACATGTCGAGACCCTCACGCCTGATCGCGCGGCGCACGGCGTCGCGCCCCTCCTGGGCCGATGCCCGCACAGGCGAAGACGAACGCAGGATCGCGCCGACGCGGCGCTCCCGCCGCGCCTGGACGCGGCCGGCCGTGAACTCCGCCTCGACGCGGTCGGTCATCAGGTGATTCGCGGCGCGCTCCATCTGCGCCTCGGTGAGCACGGCCGCCGATCGGATGATCGCGCCTGAGCCGGCAGTCGCCCGTGCCGAAGCGCGCGCGACGTCAGCGACCGCGAGCCACTCGACGGCCCCGAGCGGGCCGCGCACCCCGGCCCGGGTTCCGGATGCCAGCAGAAACGTCGCCCCTTCGGCGGTGCGCTCGACGCGATGGGCGATCCGCTCGGGGAACGCTAGGGCGATGACGAAGCCTACGCCGTCGAGGCCCGAGCGTGCGTCCGGTGTCGGACGGACCATGCGCTCGAGGCGATTCGCATCGTCGCGCCATCGTCGCGCGTCCGGTGTGCGTCCGCCTCGCAGGGTGATGAGTGCGTGAGCGACGTCGGCCTCGGCGATACGCAGGTCGCCGCCGAGCACCGCGACGACCTCGGCCGCGAGGCGGCTGCCGACCACGGGGCTCCCGTCGCGGAGCGCGCGGGCAAGGCGGGGGTCAGCAGGAACTCGTGCGAGGGCACGGCCTTCGGCGGTCGCGCGACCCTCGTGGTCGATCGCGCCGAGACTGCGAAGCACCGAGACGGCATCAGCCAGGTTGTCTGCGGGCAGCGGATCGATCATGCGCAGACCTGCGCCACCCGGAGCGCCCCAGCAGGCGAGCAGCAGAGCGGCATCCGCGAGGTCGGTCACCGCGATCTCCGGAGCCGGGCGTGCAGGGGCTGCCGCATAGGAGCGCTCGTCGACGCAGCGGATGACGACGCCGGGGCCCTGGCGTGTGGCTCGGCCGGCGCGCTGCACGCACGATGAGCGTGACGCGGCGGTCGTGACCAGACCCGTCATGCCGCGGGTCGCGTCGCGCTGAGGATGCCGCGAGAGACAGCTGTCGACCACCAGACGCACACCGGGCACCGTGAGCGAGGACTCGGCCAGCGATGTCGTGACGATGATGCGCGGCCTGTCGTTCGGGGAGCGGCCGCGGATCACGGCATCCTGTTCCGCCGCGGGGATCTGGCCGTGCAGCTCCCGCACGTCGAACGCATCGCTCGTGTCGCGGATGCGACGGGCGATCTCCGACACCTCGCGTGCGCCCGGTGCGAAGACCAGCACGTCGGCGTCGGGGTTCTCGCGTCGCAGATCGAGGGCCGCTGACGTGGTGGTGCGGGCGACGTGGTCGAGGAACCCTCTGGTGACTCCGCGCTCGTCGAGGCGCGGCGTCGCGCTCGGCGCCCAGCGCTCGGCGAGCGGGAAAGCGGGGACGTCGTGGTCGACGACCGGAGCCGGACGGTCATCCGCGCCGAGGACTGCGGCGATGCGCGCGGCGTCGAGCGTGGCCGACATCGCGACGACGACGAGGTCGTCCCGCAGCTCGCGGACCTCCGAGAGCAGGCCGATCAGCAGATCGGTCTCCAGTGCGCGCTCGTGCACCTCGTCGATGATGACGGCATCCACGCCGTCGAGGCCCGGGTCGTCGATCATGCGCCGCAGCAGCACTCCCGCGGTGACGAATTCGACCCGGGTCTGCGGTCCCGCCGAGCGCTCACCGCGCACCGTGAAGCCGACGCGGGTGCCCAGCGGCGAGCCGTCGAGTTGCGCGAGGCGCCTCGCAGCTGCCCGGGCGGCGACGCGACGAGGCTGGGTGACGATCACTCGTCCGGTCGATCGCGATGCGAGGAGCGGCGGCACGAGGGTGGTCTTGCCCGTGCCGGGCGGTGCGCTCACGACCACCGACCCGCTTTCGTCCAGGGCAGTCGAGAGCTCGTCGAGAGCGGCCGCGAACGAGAGCCCGGCGCCGATGGCGGCGAGGTCGAAGGCGGCGGGCGTCATCGCTCCAGTCTGCCCCGCCGGAGAACGGCGTTCACAATTCAGCATGAAGATGCTCGACCTGTCCCAGAAAGCGATCCCCGGCCCCCGACGCCCCGATTCATGCTGAACAGTAAACGGTGCGCTCCCTGAGACGACGGATGCCGCGACCGATCCGGCCGCGGCATCCGCTGTGTGCTGTGTGCTGACTACTCCGCTGCCGGAGCCGGCGGTGCGGGCGGCGGCGGGGTGGTCGGGGTGGACGTGCGCGTCGCCGGAGCAGACGGCGCGGATGCCGCAGCCACCCCCTCGCCGATGCCACGGCCGACGGCCTGACCCTGGATGATCGACGCGAGGTCGAGTCCGGTCGCCGAGCTGACGCTGTCGAACACCGACTTCAGCGCCTTCGCGCTGTCGGCGCCGACGAGGTTCGACGCGCCGTCCTCGCCCGAGCTGCCGATGATCGACACGTTGCCGATCGCTGCGTAGCCCTTCGAGAACTCCGCCATGATCGACGGCAGCACGTCGAGCACGCGCTGCGACAGGAACGCGTCCTGGTTCGATGCGATGGCCTTCGCCTCGGCCTCGACGGCGGCGGCTCGCGCCTCACCCTCGGCGCGGATGGCGTCTGCCTCGGCGTTCGCACGCAGGCGGCGGGCCTCGGACTCGGCCTCGGCCTGCGCCCGAAGGGCGTCTGCCTCACCGGTCGCACGCGCGATCGCGGCTGCGGCCTCACCGTCGGCCTTGGCCTTGTCGGCCTGTGCCTGCTGCTCGGCGATGCGGGTGCGGGCCTCGGCCTGCTTGACCTGCTCGATCGCGCCGGCCTCTGCCGCACGCTCACGCGTGTAGAGCTCGGCCTGCGCACGGGTCTCGGCCTCGTACCGCTGGGCGTCGGCGACGCGCTTGACGTCGGCGTCGAGCTGAGCCTGACGGTTCTCGGCCTGCTGCTGCAGAACGGCCTGCTGAGCCTGCTCGCGGGCGAGGTTCTCGGCCTGCTCGGCCTCGGCGCGCGCACGGCCGATGCCGGCGTTGGCGTTGGCGGTGTTCGTGTCGAGTGCGGTCTGCTCGACCAGGTTGGCTTCCTGGTTGGCGATGTTCTTCTGGTTGATCGCACGGTCGGCGTTGGTCTGCGAGATCTCCGCCGACTGGCGCTTCGCCTGGATCTCGGGAGCACCGAGCGACTGGATGTAGCCGACCTTGTCGGTGATGCCCTTGATCTGGAAGGAGTCCAAGATCAGACCCTGCTCGGCGAGCTCCTGCGAGACGTCGGCGGCGATCTGGTCGGAGAACTTCTTGCGCTCTCGCATGAGCTCGACGACCGAGAGGGTCGCGACGATGCCACGGAGCGCACCTTCGAGCTGCTCGGTGGTGAACTGCTCGATGGCCTTGTCCTGCGAGGCGAAGCGCTCGGCGGCGCGACGCACGAGGATGGGGTCGGAGCCGATCTTCACGATCGCGACGCCGTCGACGTTGAGCGTGACGCTGTCGAGCGACTGGGCCTCGGCGTTGAGCGAGACCTGACGCGAGCGCAGCGAGATGATCTCGTGGCGCTGCGTGATGGGGTTCACCAGCGACTTGCCGTTCACGATGACCGTGACGGGCGACTCCGACATCTCGTCTCTGGTCGAGCCGTCTGCGCCGATGACAGCGCGCGCCACCTTCTGTTTGCGTCCCGAGATGACGAGCGCCTCATCGGCGCGCGCCACCTTGATCCAGCTGCGTGCGAACAGCAGCAGGATGAGCAGGACGACGATAGCGATGGCTATGCCGATGCCGACGATGATGAGGATGCCTACGACTCCGGCGATCTCCATGGATGACCTCCCTGGTTCCCCCCGAGGGGGCGGTCTCGGATGCCGGCGCGGCCGCGCGGGCGTTCACGCTCCACCCTGCCAGAGATCGGGGGATGCCGTCGAAGGAGTCGACGTCGGGATGCGCCTCGGGAGGAGAAATGCGCTTGGGGAGGAGGTCTCAGCCCGAGATCTCCTCCCGTGACGCAGATCTCCTCCCGTGGGGCAGGTTTCTGTCGTCAGGCCGAGGCCTGCGCGCCGCTCAGCGGCCGCGGAGCTTCTCCGCCAAGTCGCGCAGCGTCCTCAGCTCGGCGTCGTCGAGTCGCGACATCCGCTCGGCGATCGAACGGCCATGCACCGTGGCGACGCTGCGGAACTCTCGGACACCGGCATCCGTGGCCCTGATCAGCGCGCCGCGCCCGTCATCGGGGTCGGGGCACTTCGCGACGAGTCCGCGGGCGACCATGCGGTCGACGAGACGAGAGACGCTCGGCTGGCTGATCAGCATGTTCGCGGTGACATCGCGCAGGCGAGCTGACATGCCGGGGGAGCGGGTCACGGTGAGTAGGACGTCGTACTCGGCCTGCCCGAGATCGGTGTGATCGAAGTCGGTGTTCATCTCGGTGAACAGCTCGTGCTGTGCGCGGAACAGGCTCTCCCAGGCCTCGAGGGCGAGCTTGCGATCGGTCATGGAGAACAGCGTACTGGCAACAGTAAAGGGCCGGTCGGAGAGGCTCCCGACCGGCCCTTGTCCCTTGCACCAAGAGTGT
>Ga0308167_1000542_pt1 | contig 63099 bp, 58 predicted proteins | sample PhyCR1_2_FD_202138 | JGI IMG/M metagenome (GOLD analysis project Ga0308167, IMG submission 202138) | Phyllosphere microbial communities from UC Gill Tract Community Farm, Albany, California, United States - DLSLRC.R1 | ecosystem: Host-associated > Plants > Phyllosphere > Unclassified | place... | reverse complement strand
ACTCCGCCATCGAGTCATCCGGCTACCGCTCTCTTGAAGAGAACCAGCGAGTCGAGTTCGACGTGGCGCAGGGCCCCAAGGGCCTGCAGGCTGAGAACATCCGTCCGCTCTGAGAGCGGACGTCATAGAACTCCCCGACCGGAGGCCCGCACCCGTTGCGACCCTCCGGCGGGGAGTTCTGTGCTTTGTGAGCTGATCTCGCGGGCTGACGCTCGCTCGACGGACGTGCCCGGACACCCTCTCGGGAGGAGATCTGCCTCTCAGGAGGAGATCTGCGGGCTGAGGCTCCTCCCCGGGGAGAGTTCTACTCCGGAGGCGGCGGGCCCGCCGGTCAGTTCAGCAGAAGCGAGCGCAACTCGTCGGGCGATGCGGCGCGGAAGGCCGCCTCGTCGCCTTCATGCGTGTCGCTGAAGCCCCACTCGACGAAGATCACCGGGACGCCGTTCGCGTTGCCGCCCTCGACATCGTGGTGACGGTCGCCGATCAGCACCGGGCGCGAGACGTCGGCGCCTCGGTCGGCCAGTCGGCGCAGCGCCTCGGCGACGATGTCGGTCTTCGACGCGAGGGTCGATTCGTCGGGTGTCGCGCCCACGGTCGTGACGAAGTACGGGCGGAGTTCGAAGAAGTCGATGATCGCGTCGACCTGGATCTCGGGCTTCGAGCTCGCGGTCGCCTGCGGGATGCCGGCGTCGTGCAGGTCGCGGATGATCTCGGGCACGCCGGGGTACGTTCTGACATCGGTCGTGTAGCCGTCGGCCTTGCCGAGCGTGCGGTAGAAGCTCACGGCCTCGGCCGACTGCTCGGGAGTCATGCCCGCCTGCGCCTGGAACGACTGGAACATCGGCGGCCCGATCCAGTGCACCAGCTGCTCGCGCGTGGGAGCAGGGTGACCGAAGTGCGTGAGGGCGACGTTCAGGCGGCGGAGGATGCCGACCGACGCGTCGGCGATGGTGCCGTCGACGTCCCAGAGCACGCACGAGTAAGGGGAAGAAGCCATGCCTTCCAGCCTATGGGCAGTGCGCGAAGCGACCGAACGCCGTGAACATCTGTGCAGCTCGCCTCAGAAGAGGCGGGGGATGCCGGACTCGATGCCCTTCATGTCGTCGTAGTCGAGCACGAGGCAGCGGATGCCGCGGTCCTCGGCCAGCACACGCGCCTGCGGCTTGATCTCCTGCGCGGCGAAGACGCCCTGCACGGGGGCGAGGTGCGGATCGCGGCCCAGCAGCTCGAGGTAGCGGGTGAGCTGCTCGACGCCGTCGATGTCGCCGCGGCGCTTGATCTCGACGGCGATGGCCGCGCCGTCGGCATCCCGCACGAGCAGATCGACGGGGCCGATGGCCGTCGGGTACTCGCGGCGCACCAGCGTCGCACCGTCCGAGATGCGGTCGACCTGCTCGGCGAGGAGGCGCTGCAGGTCGGCTTCGACGCCGTCCTTCTGCAGCCCGGGGTCGACGCCCAGGTCGTGGTTCGTGTCGTGCAGGATCTCGTAGATCTGCACGCGAAGCGCGTCGCCGGTCTTCTTGTGCGTGACACGCCAGACCTCGGTGACGCCGGCGATCGACTCCTCCTCGCCCGGCTCCTCGGAGGCGAGCGAGCAGGGCGGGCTCATCCAGTTCAGCGGCTTGTAGCTGCCGCCGTCGGAGTGCACGAGCAGACTCCCGTCTCCCTTATGCACGAGCAGACGCGTGGCAAGCGGAAGGTGGGCATTGAGCCGGCCCGTGTAGTCCACGGAGCAACGGGCGATGACGAGACGCACCCGACGAGCCTACTTCGTCGGGCGCACTCGTTCTGCGGCGGCGGGCTGACTCGACATCTCGTCTGTGCGCAGCGGACGGGCGGCACCCGAGAAGAGGCCGGACAGCACGACCAGCCCGACCAGGATGTAGAGCGTGTTGAGCAGGCCGATGTGCTCGCTGATGAAGCCGAGCACCGGGGGGCCGCCGAGGAAGGAGATGTATCCGATCGTCGCCGCGGCGCTCACGCGCGCGGCGGCCTTGGCCGGGTCGTCTGCTGCGGCCGACATTCCGAGCGGGAAACCGAGCGATGCGCCGACGCCCCACAGGGCCGCACCCACGAAGACCAGCGGGAGGCTGGGCGCCAGGATGAACAGCAGGATGCCGGATGCCGCGGCGACCGAGAGGATGCGCAGCACCGCGACGCGTCCGAACCGGTCGACGAGCGGGCCGCCGAACACGCGGACGACGGTCATCGCGACCGAGAACGTCGCGAGGGCCGCGGCGCCCAGTGCGGTTCCGCCGCCGTGGTCCTCCGCGACACCGAGAGCCAGCCAGTCGTTGGCGCCGCCCTCGGCGAACGACATGCCGAGCATCACCACGCCGATCGCGTAGGTACGCGGCTCGCGCCAGGCCGACAGGGCGACGTGCATGCGCTCTCTCCAGTGCACCTTCTCGCCGTCGTCGGTCGTCGGGTCGAGCGCTTCGGCGCGGCGTGGGACGCTGGCGATGCTGATGACGCCGATGGTGGCGATCGCCACCGCGACGACGAGCGTGTGCGTGAAGACGTTGATCTGCAGCTGGGCGGCCAGGGCGCCGAGGCCGGCGCCGATCACGGTGCCGAAGCTGAAGAAGGCGTGGAAGAGCGGAAGGATCGTCTTGCCCGAGTGCTGTTCGATCGCGGTGGCCTCGACGTTCATCATGACGTCGACGCAGCCGTTGCCCAGGCCGAACAGCACGAGACCGATCAGCACCACCGGGTACGAGCCCAGCACGTTGGCACCGATGCCGATCAGGGCGACGCCGGAGGCGAACGTGAAGATCGACACCATCATGCCCAGGCGCGCGCCGGTGCGCGCCATGATCGCGGGGCTGGTCGAGATTCCGATGATCGACGCGATTCCCGCGCCGAGCAGCAGCATGCCGACCTGTGCCTTGTCGACCTCGAGCGCGAGCTTGATGTCGGGGACACGCGATGCCCAGGTGGCGATCGACAGACCGCTGGCGAGGAAGATCGCGAAGATCGCCGTGCGCCAGCGCACGTACTGCGATCGAGAGAGAGCCGTGTCCATGGTGCACAGCATATCGAATCGATTCGATGGACAGGAACCGGGGGAGCTATCCTCGGAGTATGACGAGTCACGAGACCCCGCGCCGAGCGACGATCGCCGATGTCGCCCGCGCGGCGGGAGTCGCGACGTCGACCGCCTCCGTCGTCTTCAGCGGCAAGACCAACGTCGCACCGGCAACGCGCGAGCGGGTGCTCGCCGCAGCGGCCGAACTCGGCTACGCCGGGCCCGATCCGCGCGCCGCCTCGCTGCGCCGGGGACGCAGCGGCATCGTGGCCGTGGTGCTCGAGGGGCATCTGCGCGCCGCCTTCCTCGACCCGGTGACGACCGCCATGATGGACGGCCTCACCGACGGGATGGCCGACCTGAGCGCCGGCATCCTGCTGATGCGCGACGAGCCGGGCGATGACGGATCATCGCTCTCGAGCGCGCCGGTCGACGCGGTCGTGCTCATCGGATGCTCGGGGCGCGCCAAGGCATCGCTCGACATCGTCCGCAGCCGTGGACTTCCCGTGGTCGTGATCGAGGGCGACGCCGGAGAGGGCATCCCGAGGATCACCCTCGACAACGCCGCCGCTGCCGCCGACGTCGCCCGGCACCTGCGCGATCTCGGCCACCGCGACGTGGCGCTCGTCACACTGCCGCTCGACACGGGCCGCGAACGGGGCCCCGTCACGCAGGAGCGCATCGATGCGGCGACGGTGGATGTGACGATCGATCGCCTCGCCGGCATGCGCGAGATCTTCCCGGATGCACCGGCGATCTCGGCGGGAGGCAGCTTCATCGACGAGGGCCTCCTTGCGGGGCGGACGCTGCTGGCGGATGCCGAGACCAGGCCGACGGCGATCCTCGCCCAGAGCGATCTCATCGCGGTGGGCGTCATCCGTGCGGCGGAGGAGCTGGGGCTGCGGGTGCCCGAAGACCTGTCGGTCGCCGGCTTCGACGGCATCGCCGCCGACGGGCTCGGCGACCTCGTGCTCACGACCAGCGTGCAGCCGGCGGTCGAGAAGGGGCGTGCCGCGGGTGAGCAGGTCGCGCGGATGCTGCAGGGTGAGCCGGGCCTCACCCTGCACCTCACCTGCCGGTTCCGCGAGGGCACCACTACGGCGGCGCCCGCCCGCTGAGCAGGCGGCGGACGTGTGGGTGGGGCGAGACGGGTTCGCGCCACTCCACGAGCGAGGGACCTCGGGGGTCAGGAGCGCTGCGGACCCAGCGGCAGCGTCTCGGTGCCCAGATCGAGGATCGAGTACCGACCGCAGTCGACGACGCTCTCGGGGAGAACCGCTCGCGGCGGGTCCCACGGCACCGTCTGCGAATCCTCGACGAGGAACGACACCTCGCCGACTGCGAAGTCCGTGCGGTCGACCAGCCAGGCATACGCGTTGAGCTGATGATCGACCTGCACGAGCTGTGAGGGATCGGCCAGGTGCAGCTTGGGCAGGCGCACTGTCCAGAACTGCCCGGCACCGGTGCGACCGGAGGCGTCGACCCAGTCGGTGACGCAGGTGAGATCGGCATCGGGCCGGGTTGCGGCATCCGCGAGTCGAGGGATGCTGAGCCCCCCGGCGACGAGCAGCAGGACTCCGACCATCACCGCCGCGGGTCGCCGCACACGGTCGCCGACCCGCAGGGCGTGCGGAGCGGCGACGAGTGCGAGCACCGGTGCGAAGGCGAACGGCTGCAGATAGCGTGCCGCGTGGGTTCCCAGCATGACGGCACCGACCACGACCATGACCGGCGCGACCCACGCCATCGCCGCGACCAGCCGTGAGCCGGGGTCGCCCGCCCGCACGGTGCGCACGACGGCTGCGACGATGAGTGCGGCAGCGATCAGCAGCCCGATCACGCCGAGGGGGCTCTGCATCCGTTCGCCGACGAGCCGGCCGTAGTAGTCGATCGATTCGTGCCACTGCCCGGGCTGTATGTAATCGACGCCGGTCTTCGTGATCCATGCCGCGAGCGGAGTACGTGACAGGAATCCGAGCGTGGTGCCGGCGAGCAGCACCGCGATGATGACCGGCGCACGCGAGCGCAGCCCTGGGGAGACCGACGCGATCGCCAGCAACATCACGAGCGGAATCGTCGCCCACGCCGCGTAGAGCGGGTTCGAGAGGGTCGACACGAAGGCGACGACGCCGAGTCCGATCGACGGCCACGCCATGAGCGCGCGGCTGTCGATCATGCGCCGCACGATGCCGATCGTCAGGACGGCGGCGACGACGGTCGCGGAGTAATAGGTGGTCGTCAGCTGCAGCGACGCGAGGTCGAGCGCCTCGCGCGACGCCGAGACGTCGGTCATCGCGAGCACCCCGAACACCGAGAGTGCGAGCACGGACCAGGCAACGGGGGCCATGCCGGCACGGGCGCGGCCGGCTGTCAGACGGATGGCGCCGTAGAGGGCGAGCAGGTTGACGACCGCGCTGATCGCGAAGAGACCGCTCGCATCGACGGGCACCGCTGCGTCGAGGGCGGTGAACGCTGCGGACTCGGGCAGGAACAGCACGCTCGACATCGCCCAGTCGAGCGGTTCGCCGGAGAGCAGCGAGCGGGCGAGCATCGCGACGACCATCGAGTCGCCGTCGCGGAAGAGCAGATCTGCTCGGGCCGACGACGCGACCTCACCGGCGGTGACGAGCGACACAGCGGCAGCGCCCAGCCAACCAGCCGGCTCCCGCACCCACGCCCGCGTCACGGGGCTACTCTGCCACGACCGCCGCGAAGACTCCGGTCTTCGTGGATCAGCTGATCAGCCGATCTGCGACCTCAGATCCCAGACCTCTTCGAGAGGAGCGGTTCCCTCGGCGCCATCCGCATCGCGGAAGAGCTCGACGAAACGCCCGATGTCGGCCTGCCAGGCGTGATCGGCCGGGTCATCCTCGAGCGCGGCGACCGCAGCGTCCCAGTCGTTGCACTCGACCAGGTGGAAGAGGCGGTGGCCGGATCGCCAGATGGTCCAGTCGTGGATGCCGATCCGCGAGAAGGTCTCAGCGAGGGCATCGGGGATGCGCGCGTGGTTCGTGCGGTAATCGTCGATCGCGCCGTCGCGGATCTCGGAGTGCAGGGCGATGCGCATGGGTGTGCCTTTCAAGCCAGGGGGCGGAACGAGATCGCGACGGGGGTCGCGGCATCCGCCACATCGACCAGGATGGCACCGTCGACGCGCTCCGCGGAAACCCCGGTGTCACCGATACGGGCCGTCTGCTCGTCGAGGAGGCCATCGGGATCGGGCAGGCGAACGCTCCCGTTCTGATCGATGACCGCGTGCACCGCGTCGTCGGTGCGCGTCCAGCGCAGCCAGGGTTCGTCGGACGCCCGCAGTCGCTCCTCCGGTCGCGCGCCGAAGACCGCGTGACCGTGACGGCTGTTCCACTCGCCGAGGCCCTCGAGGGTCTGCCGCTGGAGCTCGGGGATGCGCCCGGATGCCTCGAGCCCGATGTTCAGCAGCAGATTGCCGCCTCTCGAGACGACGTCGACGAGCAGGCGCACCGCCTCATCTGCCGACAGCAGGTGCTCTCTCGTCTCATTGCGGTTGTGCCCGAAGGAGAGACCGATGCCCCGGGTGTTCTCCCACGCCTCGCCCACCTCGACCGCCGTGCCGTGCACGTACTCGCTGGTGCGGAAGTCCCAGTGCGACTCACCCCAGCGGTCGTTCACGACGCCCTCGGGCACTCGCGCGTAGAAGGTCTCGAATGCGTGCGCGAGACTCTTGGGTCCCGGTGCGATGCCGGCATTCGGCCAGCGGATGTCGCCCCACAGGATGTCAGGTCGGTATCGGTCGATCAGGTCGATGACGTGGTCGTGCGCATACTCGGCGTAGGCGAGGTCATCGGGGGCGGGGTCGCCGTCGTGCTCGATCGGCGGAAGGTCGGAGAAGTGCCAGTCGAGCCCGCCCGAGTAGTAGACGCCGAAGCGGAGTCCCGCGGCGCGGGTGGCCTCGGCGAAGGCCCCGATCAGGTCCTGCTGAGGCCCGCGTGCGACGGTGTTGCGTCCGTCGGTGCCCGGTGCGTCCCACAGGGTGACCCCGTCGTGGTGCTTGGTGGTCGGGATGAAGTAGCCGGCTCCCGTCGCCGCGACGACCGCGAGCACCTCGTCGGCGTCGAACGCCTCGGCCTTCCACTGGTCGAGGAAGTCGTCGTAGGGGGCTCCGCCGTGCACCTCCTGCTGATGCGCGTGTGCGGGGGAGCCTTCGATGCGGATCGTGTTCGCGTACCACTCGGCATAGGGATTGTGGGCGTACCACTGCTCTCGCGGCACTGCCCCGAGTTCGCCTGTCGGCTCGGCCCACGCGGGCACGGAGTAGGGGCCCCAGTGCACGAATATCCCGAGCGCCGCACCGCGGAACCACTCGGGCAGGGGCCGCTCGAACTCTCGGTAGGCCTCGGGGCGAACGGGGTCGGTCTCGAACATCGCCATCGGAAAACACCTTTCATCACACCCTTGTGAACCGTTTCGTCTATCACGTATCCTATAGGAAATCTTGAACTCAAGGGAGAGCTTCGTGACTGACGCAGGATTCCGCCGCCCCACCGACCGCATCCCCGGCGGTGAGTGGTTCAGCGGCGCGGGCTTCGGCATCTTCGTGCATTGGGATCAGGCCTCGCAGCAGGGGATCGAGATCTCTTGGCCGCTCGTCGGCCGCTCGATCATCCCCGGCGAGGACACCGTCGAAGATGCGGTGACAGTCGCCCAGTATCAGGCGACGGCGCCGACGTTCGACCCGACGGAGTGGGACGCCGCCGATCTCGCCCGCCGAGTGCGCGACGCGGGAGCGACCTATGTCGTCTTCACCGCACGCCACCACGCCGGCTACAACATGTTCTTCACCGAGCAGTCCGACTTCGGCGTCGAGCACGGCCCCTTCGGCCGCGACATCACACGCGAGTTCGTCGACGCCGTGCGGGCCGAGGGGCTGAAGGTCGGCATCTACTACAGCCTTCCCGACTGGAACCACCCCGACTACCCGGCGTTCCGCGACGAGGACCTGCCGTACAAGCTCGAGCACTGGCCCGCCGCGGGGCTGGCCGAGTTCGCCGACACCCCGGATGCCACCGATCGCCATCGTCGCTCGTCGCCGGAGGAGTGGTCGCGCTATCTCGAGTACGTCCGCGCGCAGCTCACCGAGCTGCTCACGAACTACGGACAGATCGACCTGCTGTGGTTCGACGGAGACTGGGAGCGCTCGGCGGTGGAGTGGACCTCTCCCGGCCTGCGTCGACTGATCAAGGAACTGCAGCCGCACGTGGTCATCAACGACCGTCTTCCCGGTCAGGGCGACTACCGCACGCCGGAGCAGGGATTCCCGCTCACCCCGCCGACCGGTCCATGGGAGCTGTGCCTGACGATCGGTGATCACTGGGCATGGCGCAGAGGGCCAGACAACGAGAAGTCCGCGCGGTCGCTGCTCGTCACCCTGATCGACGTCGTCGCCCGCGGAGGCAACCTGCTGCTGAACGTCGGCCCCGGCCCCGACGGCACGCTGCCCGCGGTCGAGCAGGAGCGTCTGCAGGAGTTCGCCGAGTGGATGCAGTCGCACGCCGAGGCCGTGATCGGCGTCGAGCCCACCGTGGGCATCGACTTCCACGGCCCGACCACCGCCCGTGCGGGCCGTCTCTACCTGCACCTGACCGCGCTGCCGGTCGAGGAGATCATCGTGCGCGGGCTGCCGGTGCGTTCGATCACCCGAGTGCATCGCCTCGCCGACGATCTCGAGCTGCAGCATGACGCCAGCTTCGAGGTGCACGAGGCGTCGATCGCGGGCGACGACCTGGGCGAGCTGCGAATCGTGGCACCCGCACCCAGCGGCGCGCTGATCGACGTCATCGCCATCGACTTCTCCGAGTAACCGCACCACCCGAGCGACACCCCCTCACCCATCGCATCGAATCAGCATCCAATGAAGGAGGCAGACAGAATGAATGCACTCTCATCCCGACGCGCGAAGCGTCTCGTCCTGACCGGGGCCGCGGGCCTCACCGTGGTCGCCCTCGCCGGTTGTGCCGGGGCCTCCGCCGGAGGCGCCGGCGGATCCGGCGGTCCGCTCGTGCTCTACACCTGGGCCGCCAGCGAGGGCGACCAGGCGCAGTGGGCCGACTTCATCGAAGGCGCGCAGGTCGAGGATCCCGACCTCGACATCTCCGTCGAGGGCCCGAGCTTCTCGGACTACTGGACCAAGGTGAAGACCCGCCTCAGCGGATCGAACCCGCCCTGCCTGCTCACGACCCAGGCCGCGCGCGCACAGGAGCTGGGCGACCTGCTCATGCCTCTCGACGATCTGATCGAGAAGAGCGGTTTCGACATCGACAGCATCGACGCCTCGATGCTCAGCGGTATGACGGTCGACGGGACGATCCGCGCGATCCCCTATGACGCCGAGCCGATCGTGCTCTTCTACAACGTCGAGGCGTTCCAGGCGGCAGGGCTCGAGCTGCCCGGCACCGAGTACACGCGCGACCAGTTCATCTCGGACGCCAAGGCGCTCACCGATGGAGAGAAGAAGGGTCTCGCGCTCGCGCCGGGCATCTTCATCCCCAACGCCTGGTCGCTCGCCGACGGCGTGCCCGCCGTCACCGAAGACGGCGAGCTCGACCTCACGAACTCCGATTTCGTCGACCAGATCCAGAGCTTCTTCGACCTCGTCTCGGTCGAGCAGGTCGCGAAGGCTCCCGAAGCCGCCGACGGCTCCGAAGTGTCACAGCAGGCGTTCACCTCGGGCGAGGTGCCGATGCTCATCGAAGGCCCCTGGATGTACGGCAGCTTCGCCGACGCCGCCGACTTCACCCTGGGCGTCACGATCGTCCCGTCGACGAGCGGGACGGCAGCCGCGATGACCGCAGGCTCGGGATTCGGCATCGCTGCGAACTGCGACCGCCCCGATGAGGCCTTCGCCGCGATCGAGGCGCTGACCTCGGTGTCGGTGCAGGAGAAGCAGGCCGAGGCCCGTGGCATCGTCCCCTCTCGCATCGAGGCGCTTCCGGCCTGGGCCGAGGGCAAGACCGAGGGTGCCGCCGACGTCGTCGAGGCACTCCTCGCAGACGCGACGCCGCAGCGCACCACCTCGACCTGGAACCAGGTCGAGACCCTGATGACCCAGTACGGAGTGCAGGGCTACCGGGGTGAGCTGACGGCTGCGGAGATCATGGAGACGATCCAGAACTCGGTCGCGGGCTGAGCGGATGGCGATCATGAGCGACCGGAGTGAGGCGACGGCCTCCTCTGCGATGCCCGGCGTGGCGGGGGTGCCGATCGGTGCCCCCGCCCCGCGGGCTCCACGTCTGCGACATCGGCGCGGCGACGGCTGGGTCGCTGTGGCCTTCCTCGCCCCGGGGTTGATCGGGTTCGTCCTGTTCATCCTCACTCCGCTGTTCGGATCGGCCTTCATCAGCCTGTTCGACTGGAAGCTGTTCGGCAGCCCCGACTTCATCGGGTTCGAGAACTACGTCAAGCTGTTCCGCGACCCGACGTTCTACACCGTGCTCGGCAACACGCTCATCTTCGCGGTCGTCTACACGGCGCTGAACCTGTTCGTCGCCCTCACCATCTCGCTGTGGCTGAACACCCGCATGAAGGCCGCGGGCGCGTGGCGGGTCATCTTCTTCCTGCCCGTGATCACCCCGATGGTGGCGAACGCGCTCGTGTGGCGGCTGCTCCTCTCGCAGGACGGACTCGTCAACTCGATGCTCGCGACCGTCGGCATCGACGGCCCCAACTGGCTGTCCGACTCGGCGTGGGCGCTGCCCTCGGTGATCGCGATGTCGGTGTGGCAGTCGTTCGGCTACAACGTGATCGTCCTGTCGGCCGGCCTCAGCGCGATCCCGAAGGAGCTGCTCGAGGCCTCCCGCATCGACGGCACCTCTGCCTGGCAGCGGCTGCGGTTCATCATCCTGCCGCTGCTGTCGCCATCGCTGTTCTTCTGCTCGACCATGACGATGATCGGCGCGTTCCAGGTGTTCGTGCAGCCGCTGTTCCTCACGCAGGGCGGGCCGGGCGAGAGCACCAACACGTTCGTGCTCTACCTGTATCGCAACGGATTCGTCTTCGATCGGCTCGGCTACGCATCCGCCCTCGCGTGGATCCTCTTCCTCGTCGTGATGCTCATCACCGCCCTGCAGTTCGTCGGCCAGCGCAGGTGGGTGAACTATGAGTGACGTCGTGAGCCTTCCCCGCCGCGCGCGTCAGCGCCGGGACTCCCTCAAGGAATGGCTGAACACCGCAGCCATCGCCGCGGTGGCGCTGATCTTCGCGTTCCCCTTCATCTGGATGTTCCTCACGGCGCTCAAGCCCGAGAACGAGGTGTTCACCGCGACCCCTCAGATCTTCGGATCGGAGATCCGCTGGGCGAACTTCGTCGAGGCCTGGACGGTCGTGCCGTTCGGTCGCTTCATCCTCAACGGCCTGATCGTCGCGATCCTCGGCGCCCTGCTCTCGGTGATCGTCGCCGTGCTCTCGGCCTACGCGTTCTCGCGGCTGCGCTTCAAGTACCGCGACAAGCTGTTCCTGCTGTTCGTGCTCACGCTCGTGCTGCCTCAGGAGGTGCTGGTCGTGCCCCTGTTCATCATGATCAACAGCTGGGGATGGAACGACAGCTTCGCGGCGCTCATCATCCCGTTCGCCTTCACGGCGTTCGGCACCTTCCTCATGCGGCAGTTCTTCCTCACCATCCCGATGGAGTACGAGGAAGCGGCGCTGATCGACGGTGCGTCGCGCCTGCGCACTCTCTGGTCGGTGCTGCTGCCGCAGCTGGTCGCGCCGCTGAGCGTGCTCGCGGTCTTCTCGTTCATCGGCTACTGGAACTCGTACCTGTGGCCGCTGATCATCATCAACACACAGGACATGGCCACCGTGCCCCTCGGGCTCGGCATGTTCACCGGTCAGTTCGGCACGCAGTGGGCTCTGCTCATGGCGGCGTCGACGCTGGCCGTCATCCCCTCGCTGATCCTGGTGCTGCTGCTGCAGCGGCAGCTCATCAAGGGGGTCACCCTGGGCGGACTCGGAGGACGCTGATGCACACGACACAAGACACCGCCGCGAGACTGCTCGAGGTCAGGGCGGATGCGACGGCAGGAAGCCGCATCGTGCACGTCGAGGCGCAGCTGTGCGACCTTCCGGTCGAGACGGAGCGGACGGATGCGCTGCAGACGTTCGTGAAGCAGGAGACGATCCTCGTGCGACTGCGCACCGCCGACGGCACCGAGGGCATCGGCTACAGCTACACGATCGGCACAGGCGGCGGTGCAGTGCTCAGCCTGCTGCGCGAGACACTGCTGCCGGCGCTGATCGGCCTCGAAGCAGAGCGTCCGGAGGTCGTATGGCTGGCCCTGTTCGGCATCACCCGCGCGACCACCGTGGGGCCGATCACCGCGCTCGCGCTCGCCGCGGTCGACACCGCCGTGTGGGATGCGAAGACGCGGCGATCCGGGCTGCCGCTGTGGGTCGCCGCCGGCGGCGCCTCGCCCTCCGTCCCGGTGTACGACACCGAGGGCGGATGGATGCACTTCGGCACCGATGAGCTCGTGGCGCACGCCGTCGATGCGAAGGAACGAGGCATGGGCGGGGTCAAGATCAAGGTGGGAATGCCGCGGGGCCACCAGGACCTGGAGCGACTGCGGGCCGTGCGGGACGCGGTCGGACCCGGCATGGACATCATGGTCGATGCGAACCAGTCGTTCTCGGTGGCGGAGGCGATCAGGCGCGCCCGTCTCTTCGAAGAGGTCGACGTCTTCTGGTTCGAGGAGCCCCTGCCGGCCGAGGACATCGAGGGGCACCGGCAGCTCGCGCGCTCGACATCGGTGCCCATCGCGGTCGGCGAGAGCATGTACTCGCTCGGGCACTTCCGCGAGCATCTGCAGCGCGGCGGTGCGTCGATCGTCCAGGCCGACGTGGCGCGGGTGGGTGGCATCACGCCGTGGCTGAAGATCGCGCACCTCGCCGAGTCGTTCAACGCCCCTGTCGCGCCGCACTTCCTCATGGAGCTGCACGTCTCGCTCGTGTGCGCGATCCCCAATGCGCTGTATCTCGAGCACATCCCGCAGCTGCGTGCCGTCACGAGGGGCGAGCTGCGCATCGAGAACGGGCGGGCCTGGGCGCCGAACGAGGCAGGGCTCGGGATCTCCTGGAACGACGACGCGCTCGGGCGCCTGGTCGTCGCATGAGCAGTGTCGTCTCCGGAGTCGCGCAGCCCCTCGCGCAGTCGGTCGCGATCGGACGCGGCGGGCTCGCCGCTCCACCCGTCGGGTACGGCGCCGCCGCGCTCGGCAACCTCTATCAGGCGCTGGGCGACGACGAGTGGCCGGGCATCGTGCCTGCGGCGTGGGCAGGAGGCATCCGGTATTTCGACGTGGCTCCGCACTACGGGCTCGGTCTCGCCGAACGACGACTCGGCGACAGCCTGCGGCAGCTGCCGCGCGACGAGTACATCGTCTCGACCAAGGTCGGGCGCCTGCTCGTGCCGCAGGATGCCGCCGGTCGCACCGACATCGACAACCTGTTCGACGTACCCGCCGACCATCGCCGCGTGCAGGACTACTCGCGAGACGGCGTGCTGCGCTCGATCGAGCAGTCACTCGAACGGCTCGGTCTCGATCGCATCGACATCGCACTGGTGCACGACCCCGACGCGCACGAGCGCGAAGCCCTCGAGGGTGCGTTCCCCGCGCTCAGCGAGCTGCGCGATCAGGGGGTCATCACCTCGTTCGGGGCGGGGATGAACCAGAGCGCGATGCTCGCGCGGTTCGTGCGCGAGACCGGCGCCGACGTGATGATGGTCGCCGGGCGCTGGACCCTCCTCGACCAGTCGGCCGCCGATGACCTGCTCCCGCTCGCACACGAGCACGACGTGACGGTGCTCGCCGCGGCGGTCTTCAACTCGGGCATCCTCGCGACGGATGCGCCCGCGCAGGATGCGCTCTTCGACTACGGGCCCGCCGAGCTGCCGGTCGTCGAGCGAGCCCGATCGATCGCGCGCATCGCCCGGCGGCACGGCAGCTCGCTTCCCGAGCTCGCCGCACAGTACCCGCTGACCCACCCTGCAGTGGCGGCGGTGGTGATGGGCGGCGCGAGCGCCGAGCAGGTCTCGAGGAACAGCGGCCTCGTCGCGCGCCCGGTCGCCGCCGAGGTGTGGGACGAGCTTCGAGAACACGGGCTGATCAGCCGGGAAAGGCACCCCGTACGATGAGACTCATGTTCGGCGACGACGAAGCACGCGGACCGCGGCCGCTCCCGGCGCGGCGCGCCCTCGTCGACGATGTGTACGACGCCGTGCTCGGCCTTCTCATGGACCGCGTGATCGAGCCCGGCGCCCGCGTGAACATCGACGCGGTCGCTCGCGATCTCGACGTGTCGCCCACTCCGGTGCGCGAGGCGCTCACACGCCTCGAGGCCGAGGGGCTCGTCGCGAAGCGCGCACTCAAGGGCTACGTCGCGGCTCCTCTGCTCGACGCTGCGGGGCTCCGTGACCTGTACGACATGCGCGAACTGCTCGAGCCCGAGGCCGCGCGTCGCGCATCGACCCATCTCGACGCCGACATCGAGAGCGAGCTCGCGGAGTCCGTCGTTCAGATGCGTGCAGCGTCGGCGCCCGACGCGGAGGAGAGCTTCCGCAACTACCGCCGGTTCATCGACGAGGACCTGCACTTCCATCACCTGATCGCCGAGCAGGCGCAGAGCCCGCTGCTCTCGGAGGCCATCGTGCGGCTGAGGTCGCACATGCACCTCTACCGCCTGAACTTCCGTCACGACTTCGAAGACGACACCCTCAGCGAGCACGAGAGCATCCTGGCGGCGCTTCGCCGACGCGATCCCGAGGCCGCAGCAGAGGCGATGCGCACACACATCGCGAAGTCGTACGACAGGCTCGGCCCCGCGATCGCTCGACGGGCCGAGAACGCATCCGAATGATCTGATTTCGCGATCGACATCGCGCAAAGTGCCCGAAATCCCGGGCAAAACCGGCCATTTGCGCGGTCCGACGCCGACATGATCGACCCGGAACAGCGAAAAATCAAGGTAAACTCGATATCGACACCCGCCCGCCCGCCTGCGCCGCACCCCCGGCCGACGAGCTTTGAGGAGCCGCGTATATGCTGACGCTCCTCGCCGTGTTCCTTCTCGGGTCGATCCTGATGCCCGTTCTGGTGCGCTGGCTGGGATCCCAGGCATTCGCCATCGCGGCTCTCATTCCCGCCGCGGCATTCATCCACGCTCTGGTGCTCACCCCCCAGGTGCTCGACGGCCCGACGCCCTTCGTCTCGGTCGCGTGGATTCCGCAGCTCGGGTTGAACCTGTCGATGAACATGGATGTGCTCGGCTGGGTGCTGACCCTCATCGTCACGGGTGTCGGCGCGCTCGTGCTGCTGTACTGCCGCTGGTACTTCCACGACGACTCCGCGGGGATCGGCCAGTTCGCCGGTGTCCTGCTCGGATTCGCGGGTGCGATGTACGGCCTCGTCCTGACCGACGACCTGGTCATGCTCGTCATGTTCTGGGAGGTGACGAGCATCCTCTCGTACCTCCTCATCGGCCACTACCGTCGGCGTGCGGCCAGCCGACGAGCCGCTCTGCAGGCGCTCCTGGTCACCACCCTCGGCGGGCTCGTGATGTTCGTCGGAGTCGTGCTGCTGGTCGTCGATGCCGGCACCTCGAGCATCCGCGAGATCCTCGAGATCGCTCCCACCGGGGCGATCGTCGATGCCGCCGTGGTGATGCTGCTCGTCGGTGCCATCAGCAAGTCCGCGATCTTCCCGTTCCACTTCTGGCTTCCCGGCGCGATGGCCGCGCCCACCCCCGTGAGCGCCTACCTGCACGCTGCGGCGATGGTGAAGGCGGGCATCTACCTGATCGCGCGCTTCGCTCCGATCTTCGCGTTCACCGGACCCTGGCGACCGATCATCATCTCGCTGGGGATCGTGACCATGCTGCTCGGCGGCATCCAGGCGCTGCGAGAGACCGACCTCAAGCGCATCCTCGCCTTCGGCACCGTCAGCCAGCTCGGGTTCTTCTCGATCGTGATCGGCTACGGCACGCAGGCGAGCGCGCTGGCGGGCCTTGCACTCGTGATCGCGCACGCGCTGTTCAAGTCGGCGCTGTTCCTGATCGTCGGTGTGATCGACCGCCAGCTGTCGACGCGTGACATCACCGAGCTGAGCGGTGTGGGCCGGCAGGCGCCGGTCATGGCGACTGCGGCATTCATCTCCATCGCCTCGATGGCCGGCATCGCGCCGACCCTCGGATTCGTCGCGAAGGAGTCCACCCTCACAGCCCTCCTCGACGACGCGCTGCACGGATCGCCATGGGGACTCGTAGCCATCATCGGCGTCAGCGTCGGATCCATTCTCACTGCGGCATATGGCATCCGCTTCCTCTGGGGCGCGTTCTGGACCAAGCGCGACGCAGCAGGCGATCGTCTTCCCGACACCGCGTGGCCGGACCCGCCCGTCGGATTCCTCTCGGCGCCGATCATCCTCGCCGGCTTCACGCTGGCCACCGGCATCGGAGCCCCTGCTCTCGACGTCGCGCTCCAGGGATACGCCCTCACGGCCACGCCCGGCCTCGACGCCGAGGGCGTCGCCGCCGAGGGACCAGGGCACCTCGCCCTCTGGCATGGTCTCGAGCCCGCTCTCGGCATCTCGATCCTGTCGATCCTGCTCGGCGCCGCGGTCTTCCTCCTGACCCTGCGCACAGGGTGGGATCGCAAGGCGCGGCTGATCCGCTTCACCGCGGCAGACGTCTACTACCTGGTCATGCGCGGCGTCGACCGGCTCTCGGTGCTGAGCACGACCCTCACCCAGCGAGGCTCGCTTCCGGTCTACGTCGGCACGATCTTCGTGGTCTTCGTCGCCGCCGAGATCACGGCTCTCGTCGCCAGCGACATCGACCGCTTCCAGCTCTCGGCCTGGCACACCCCCGCGCAGCTGGTGGTCGCGCCGATGATGGCCGCCGCCGGCGTCATGGCCGTGCGGGCGCAGAAGAGGTACACCGGGGTCGTGCTCGTCTCGATCACGGGTCTCGGCATGGTCGTGCTGTTCGCGACCAGCGGCGCCCCCGACCTGGCGCTGACGCAGATCCTCGTCGAGACCGTGACGATGGTCACCTTCGCGCTCGTGCTGCGTCGCCTGCCTGCGCGAATGGGCGAGCACAACGCCTCCGTCGGTCGCATTCCGCGGGCGCTGCTGGGTGTCGGAGTCGGACTCACCATGGCCCTCGTCGCGGTCGTGGCGACCCAGTCGCGTATCGCGGACCCGATCTCGGCGGCCTTCCCGAAGCTCGCGTACGAGATCGGTCACGGCAAGAACGTCGTCAACGTCGCGCTGGTCGACCTGCGTGGCTGGGACACGATGGGCGAGCTCTCGGTGCTCGTGCTGGCCGCCACCGGCGTCGCCTCGCTCGTGTTCGTCACTCACCGGGCCGACATGCTGTCGGCGACCAAGACGCTGCCCAAGGCGCGGCGCCGTCGAACCCTCAGCCGTCCCCTGGTCGAGACGACCGAGGGCGTGCGCTTCCAGACCGACGAGAACGAGAGCAGCCCCCGCGCCTGGCTCGTCGGCGGACCGAAGATGAACCCGGAGAACCGGTCGATCCTGCTCGAGGTGATCGTCCGCATCCTCTTCCACACGATCATCGTCGTGTCGATCTTCCTGCTCTTCTCCGGCCACAACCTTCCGGGCGGCGGCTTCGCGGGCGGACTCGTCGCGGGCATGGCACTCGTCATGCGCTACGTCGCCGGCGGACGCTGGGAGCTCGGCGCGGCTGCGCCCACGGATGCCGGTCGACTGCTCGGCGCCGGTCTGATCCTCGCGGTCGGCACTGCCGTGGTGCCGCTGTTCTTCGGCCTCGCCCCGCTCACCAGCAACTTCTGGGAATGGGAGATCCCCGGCATCGGCCACATGGAGTTCGTCACCTCGACGATCTTCGACGTCGGCGTGTACCTCGTCGTGATCGGACTCGTGCTCGACGTGCTGCGCAGCCTCGGTGCCGAGGTCGACCGCCAGGCACAGGAGTTCCGCGAGCGGGGGGTGACCCGCTGATGGATGTCTCACTGACCCTGATCGTGATCATGGCCGTGCTGTTCGCCTGCGGCGTCTACGCGATGCTCGAGCGCAGCCTCACCCGCGTGCTGATCGGCTTCCTGCTGCTCGGCAACGCCACGAACCTGCTGCTGCTCATCGTGATGGGCGTGCCGGGGAGCGCACCGTTCTACGGCGCTGAGGGAGAGGTCAGCGACCCGCTGCCGCAGGCGCTCACTCTGACGGCCATCGTCATCACCTTCGCCGTCTCGGCCTTCCTGCTCGCGCTCATCTACCGCTCGTGGCAGCTGGGCCAGGCCGACACCGTCGAGGACGACGAGGCCGACATCGCGCTCCGCGAGCGCACCGACGCCGACGAAGACCTCATGGATGACGAGGCCGACGCCGCCGACGACGAGGCGACCACCGACTTCGTCGGCGTGCAGACGTCGCCGATCACCGTGCTGCACATGCGCGACCATCCGTCGATCCATGACGACGCTCCGACCGACCGGCCCACCGCGCCCCGGACCGCATCCGCGGATGCGGATGGGGATGGGGCGGGGGATCCGGACGTGGATGCCGGTCCTGGGGCGTCCGTCCTGGACGGAGAATCGGCGCCGCCCGACGACGACGCGGACGACTCCCCGCGCTCCGACGACTTCCGGACGGATGCCGACACGCACGCGTCAGACGCTCACGAGACCGATGCGGCCGACGCCGCGCATGACACGGCCACCGACACGGCATCCGATGACAGCGCACCTGAGCACACCGACGACGGGGAGGACCGCCGATGAGCGCCCTCGTCCCCCTGCTCGTCGCCCTGCCGCTGCTCGGCGCCGCGGCGACCCTGATCTTCGGCCGCAACCCGCGCCTGCAGGCGTTCGTCACGGTCGCGACGCTCGCGACCGTCTCGGTGATCGCCGCCGTGCTGCTGGTCGTCGTCGACGCGGGAGAACCGCTCGCGGTCTCGGTCGGCGGATGGCCCGTGCCGTTCGGCATCGTGCTCTACGTCGACAGGCTCGCGGCTCTCCTCGTGCTGATCTCGAGCATCGTGCTGCTCGCGGTTCTGCTCTTCTCGATCGGTCAGGGCGCGGCCGACGGCACCGACGAGACGCCGATCTCGATCTTCAACCCGTCATACCTGATCCTCGCCGCGGGAATCTTCAACGCCTTCATCGCGGGAGACCTGTTCAACCTGTACGTCGGATTCGAGATCCTGCTCGTGGCATCGTACGTGCTGATCACGCTGGGCAGCACCGAGTCGCGCATCCGCACCGGCGCGGTCTACATCGTCGTCTCCCTGGTCTCGTCGATCCTGTTCCTCGCCTCGATCGCGATGATCTACGGCGCACTCGGCACCGTGAACATGGCGCAGATCGCCGAGCGCATGACCGAGCTGCCGCAGGAGACGCAGCTGGTGCTGCACCTCATGCTCGTGATCGCGTTCGGCATCAAGGCCGCGATCTTCCCCGTGTCGTTCTGGCTGCCCGACTCGTATCCGACCGCTCCGGCGCCCGTCACCGCCGTGTTCGCAGGCCTGCTGACGAAGGTCGGCGTCTACGCGCTGATCCGCACCGAGACCCAGCTGTTCGCCGAGAACAGCATCGACACCGTGCTGCTGATCATCGCTCTGGCGACCATGATCGTCGGAGTCCTCGGCGCCGTGGCGCAGGCCGAGCTCAAGCGAATCCTGTCGTTCACCCTGGTGAGTCACGTCGGATACATGATCTTCGGTCTCGCGATAGCGACCCCGGCGGCGATCGGCGCGACGGTGTACTACATCGTCCACCACATCATCGTGCAGACGACCCTGTTCCTCGCCGTCGGTCTCATCGAGCGCAGGGCGGGAAGCACCTCGATCCTCCGGGTGAAGGGCCTGCTCAAGGTCGCGCCGGTGATCGCCGTGCTCTACTTCATCCCCGCGATCAACCTCGGTGGACTCCCGCCGTTCTCCGGGTTCATCGGCAAGTTCGCGCTGTTCGAGGCCGCGGCATCCGTGGGGACCCCGCTCATGATCGTGCTGATCTTCGGCGGGATCGTCACCTCGCTGCTCACCCTCTATGCGCTGATGCGCGCGTGGAACCTCGCGTTCTGGCGCGAGGAGGACGACTCGACCGAGACCGAGGGGCGCATCTCGTACCTCGGCAACGCCCCGGCCGCCGACGAGCAGCAGGAGCGTCGCCGCATCCCTCGCATCATGACGGTCGCCACCGCCGGCATGGTGGGGGTCACTATCGCGCTCACCGTCTTCGCCGGTCCGCTCTACGCACTGTGCGACCGCATCGGTGCGGCGCTGCTCGACCCGGTCACCCTCGTGCAGCTGGAAGACGAGGTCGAAGGATGAGCCCCACCGAGACCGGCCGTCACTTCTGGCGGGACATCCGCGTGCAGCTGCCGTTCCTGGCATGGCTCGTCGTGCTCTGGATGCTGCTGTGGAGCCAGTTCACGGTGCTGTCGTTCCTCTCGGGTCTCGTCGTCGCGGTGTTCGTCACGCGCGTCTTCCGGCTGCCGACCGTCGAGCTGTCCGGGCGGATCAACATCTGGTACGCCGCGCTGTTCGTGGTGCAGTTCCTGTTTGCCGTCCTGCGTGGAGCGGTCTCGGTCACGGCGCAGGTGTTCGACTTCCGCCGTCAGCCCGGCGCGGCGATCATCGCGGTGCCGTTGAAATACGCCGACGACCTCATCATGACCCACGTCTCGGTGGTCTCGTCGCTGGTCCCCGGATCGCTGATCGTCGAGGCCGACCGCGACAGGCAGGTGCTCTACCTGCACGTGATCGGGGTTCGCAGCATGGCCGACGTCGAGAAGCAGCGCGAGGGCGTGCTGCGGTGGGAGCGACGGGTCGTGCGTGCGCTCGGAGCCCCCGCGCAGTACCGTGCCCTCAAGGCCGACGAACGCGCGGCGCGTGCCGGTGGTGCCGGCGGGCTGACCAGGGGAGGTGCCCGATGAACGTGCTGATGCTGGCGATCATGGTCGTCTTCGGGGTGGCCGCCATCCTGACGATCATCCGCATCGTGCGCGGCCCCTCGATCCTCGACCGAGCCGTGGCATCCGACGTGCTGCTCACCGAGGTCATGTGCGTGCTCGGCGCCGAGATGGCGATCAACGGTCACACCCGCAACATCCCGGTGCTGCTGATCATCGCCGCCGTGGGTGTCTTCGGTTCGATCTCGGTCGCCCGGTTCGTGGCCAGAAGGGACAACACGACCCCATGAACGTGTTCGGTCTCGCCATTCCCGACGCCGTCATCGACGTCGCCATCCTCGTGCTGATCCTGCTCGGCGCGGTTCTGTGCCTGTCGGCCGCCGTCGGTCTGCTGCGCTTCCGTGACGTGCCCTCGCGACTGCACGCCGCAACGAAGCCCCAGGTGCTCGGTCTCATCCTCATCTGCCTCGCGATCGCCCTGTCGCAGCGCACCGTCGGCGGAATCCTCATCGGGCTCGCGCTCGTCGCCCCGATCGTGCTGATGCAGTTCGCCACCGCCCCGCTGTCGGCCCATATCGTCGGTCGGCAGGCCTACCGCAACGGCACGACCGACGAGCGCAGCCTTGTGGTCGACGAGCTCGCCGAGTCGAAGCAGACTCCGCCGGGCGCCGGCTGAGCAGAGGGAAGACGGATGTCAGCACCACAGGGATGGTACGACGCGGGCACGCCGGGCCGGCAGCGCTGGTGGGATGGCGTGCAGTGGACCGCACATGAGCGCACGGCGCCGCCGACCGCCCCGTCGATGGGGTGGTACCAGGTGCCGGGGACCGCAGACGTCCGCTGGTGGGACGGAGTCATCTGGACGCCGTACCGCGTGCGCAAGGGCAAGCCGCGGCCCGACGCCCTGGCGGTCGAGCCGCCGGCGGTGGGGCTGGTGCTCGGCATCGTGTTCTTCATCCTCGCGATGCTGCAGCTGTTGGCGGCGGTCATCACGCAGAGCCCCGGCAACTTCGCCCTTCCCGTGGTCCTGATGTCCATCGCCGTGATCTGGGTCCTCGGCGCCGCGCACACCCGCGCCGTGCGCAGGCTCCCCGCCCCGCAGTCGGCGGCGCTCGTCGACGCCTCCGTGCAGCCGCTGCCCGGCGAGGTCGATGGACCGGATGCCGGGTGGTATCCGGTGACGGGGCAGGCCAGCCGCTGGTGGACCGGTTCCCGCTGGACCTGGTACCTCGGCACGAGATTCGGCCCGCGCCCCGGGCATGCCGGGCCGCGCGGCTATCTCACCTCGATGATCGTCGGCTGGTGCGTGGCCGGCATCGCGGTGATCGGTCTGGTCGTCGCGGTAGCGGGAAGCATCATGGAGCAGGGTCTCGTCACCGGGTTCATGATCGTGTTCGGGATCATCTTCGCGGTGCTCTTCGGCGGTCTGGGGGCATTCGCCCTGCTGCTGACGAGGGCGCGACGCAACGCGATGCTCCTTCCGACCACACCCCCGCCGCTGCGCTGAAGCGGACTCGCCGCGCGCCGGCGCGGAGCCGCTTGCTGTTCACAATTCAGCATGAGCCTGTCCGCGTGGGCGTGAAAGGGGCAGCAGGACAGCTCGACACGAGATCCATGCTGAATAGTGAACGACGCCGACCAGTGCTACTTCTCCTGCACTGAACTCTGTTCCGCGCAAGTCATCCCTCGTTGTGCGGACGACGCACTTCGATACCCTGCGCTGTCTGCACACTTCTGCGATGGGGAAGAAACAGAAGACCGTCGCGCAGCGCGCGGACGACGGCTATGCGCATACTGTTCTCAGCCGATCGGATCTGGTGCACCGAGGGCTTACGGGGCGTCTCATCGCCGAGTCAGTCGCGCGAGGAGAACTCCTGCACGTGCGTCGCGATCGATACGCGCTGCCGTCGACCCACCGGGACATCATCGAGGCGGTCCGCATCGGCGGGCGAGTGTCCTGCCTGTCTCTCCTCGCCCTTCTGGGGGTCTTCGTGTTCCGCTGCCGAGAGCTGCATGTGCTCGTGACTCCCGGTTCGTCTCGTCTGCGTGTCGCGAAGGACAGAAAGGTCGTGCTCCATTGGAAGGTGCTGACAAGCGTGCGGGAGAGCCTGCATGCGGCTCCATTGATCGATGCCGTCGCGCACTCTGTGCTGTGCCAGGCACCGCGCGAGGCGCTCGCCACCTTGGACAGCGTGCTTCATCACGCACTCCTGACCCACGATGAGCTGGCCACGATGTTCGCGGCCCTTCCCGCCCGATTCCGCCCGCTGCTCACGTTGGTCGATCCGTCGGCGGGCTCGGGCCCCGAAACGTTCATGCGATTGCGGCTGCGGGCGATGGGCGTCGCATATGAGACGCAGGTGTATCTCGAAGGCGTCGGGTACGTCGACTTCGTGGTGGACGGCTGGTTGATCATCGAGTGCGACAGCAAGGAGTTCCACGAAGGGTGGGAGAAGCAGATGCAGGATCGCGAGCGCGATATCGCCGCGGCCCGACTCGGCTTCATGACCATTCGTCCACTTGCGAAAGACATTCTCGGTGACCAGGCGTCCGTGCGACAGGCTCTCGAGCAGATCATCGCTGTGCTCGGGCCGAGGTTCACCGACGCACCTCGTTCACAATTCAGCAAGAAGCGCCCTTGAGCGGCGTTCGAGTAACGAAACCACGCGGTCTAGACGCGTTCATGCTGAGTTGTGAACTACGCGGCGAAGAGAGTACGAGTCAGAGATCGTCGGCGAAGGCCTGGATCAGGCGGGCCGCCGGCTCGGAGTCGCTGATCAGCGTGCCGTGACCGTGGTCGGGGATGACCCGCAGGTCGGCGCCGGGGATCTCGTCGATGATCTCCCGGCACCAGCTCATCGGCGCGAGCGGGTCGTCTTCTCCGCGCAGCACCAGCACCGGCTGATCGATGCGGGCGAACGCCTTCTCGGGCTGGTGCACGATGGTCGCGCGGATCTTGCGGATGAGATGAGGGCCACCGCGGAGGTACTCCCTGGCGCCGCGCCAGATCACCAGCGGTCGCTCGCCGATCAGGTCGGTGAGGAGGTACCTCGCCTGTGAGGCGATGTTGCGCGCCGCCTTGTTGACGGTGGGGCCGGCGAGCACGACGCCTTCGACGAGCGACGGATGCCGGGCGGCGAGCTCGGCGGCGATCTGGCTGCCCATGGAGTGGCCGATCACGACGACGGGCCCCTCGTCGGCGTGCCGGAGATAGGCCGCGACGAGGTCGGCATGGCGCTCCATGGTGAAGGTGCGTGCGGGTTCGGGCGCTTCGCCGAAACCCGGCAGGTCGAGCGCGATGACCCTGCCGCGCAGTCGCTGCACGACATCGAGGTAGACACTGCGACCCATGCCGATGCCGTGCAGCAGCAGGAACGTGCGAGGGCCCTCGCCGAAGGTCTCCGCGATGAGCGTCGCCCCTGCATGCTCGAACTCGAGCAGGGTGACGGGGGTGCCCTTCGGGGCGAGATAGCTGGAGACCACGCACCCACGCTAACCGAGTGGGGGCCTTGCGGCTAACCGGATGCAGCGTGCGCCGTATGCCGGTGTGCGGCGAGACGCGGGTGCGCGCCATGCGAGGATGAAGGGTGTCTTCGCCCAGCCCCGATCCCGATCAGATCGAGACGGGGGGCGAGACCGCACGTCCGTCGAAGGGCTTCATCGCACGCATCGCAGACGGGTTGAGCGATCCGGTGCTGCGGGCGCTCGTCGCCGCGACCGCCGTGTCGCGCATCGGCCGCGGGGTGTTCCTCGCGGTCACGGTGCTGTTCTTCACGCAGATCATCGGTCTCTCTCCCGCGCAGGCCGCGGTGGTGCTCGCGGTGTCGAGCGGATGCGGTGTCGTCGGGTCGCTCCTCGGCGGGTGGCTCGCCGATCGGTGGAGCGCACGACGCCTCGCATTCGGCTTCGAGATGACCGGCGGCGTGCTGCTCGCCGCCTATGCGTTCGTCGGAGATTTCGTGTCGGCGCTTCTGCTCGCCAGCCTCTCCGGCTTCTTCGACTCTCTCGGATACTCGGCGCGGTCGGCCATCATCGCGCGAGGATTCGCCCCCGACAGGCGGGTGCATGCCCGCGCCGTGCTGCGCACGGTCACGAACCTCGCGATCGCCGCGGGCTCGGGCTTCGGCGCGATCGCTCTGGCGCTGGGCACACCCGAGGCCTATCGGGTCGTGATCGCCGGTGCGGGTGCCGTCTGCGCACTCGGGTCGCTCTCGCTCCTCCGGCTGACGTCGGCGGTCGACGCCCCCGCACGCGGTCGTGTCGCGACTCAGCTCACCGAGACGGGATCCATCGACACGCAGGCGACGGCTGCGGCATCCGCAGAGCGCAGGGAGTGGAACCGTCGCTCGCCGTGGCGCGACCCGCGGTACCTGCTGCTGAGCGGGCTCTCGGCGATCTTCGGCATGCAGTTCGGGGTGGCGGAACTCGGGGTGCCCCTGTGGATCAGCGAATACACGAAGGCGCCGGACGCCACGTTCGCCGTGCTCCTGATCGTCAACACGGCGCTGGTCGTGCTGTTCCAGGTGCGTGCCTCGCGCGGCACGCATGACATCCGGGTCGCGGGACGCGTGACCATGATCGCGGGGTGGCTCATGGTCGCCGCCTGCCTGATCTACGCGCTCGCCGCCGGTCTTCCGACGTGGGCTGCGATCGTCATCCTCGTCGTCGGAATGATCACGCACACGTTCGCCGAGATCCTGTCGCAGGCCGGAGCCTGGGGGCTCAGCTTCGAGCTCGCCGATCCGGTGCGGGCGGGTGCCTATCAAGGCGTGTTCGGAATGGGCTTCTCGCTCGGAGCCCTCGCGTCGCCGATCGTCGTGAATGCCACGGCGATCACGTTCGGCTTCGCAGGCTGGGCGATGCTGGCGGCGATCTTCCTCGCCGCCGCGGTCGGCATCTGGGCGATCGCACGCCGCGCGGCCGCATCCGCCGAGCCCGCATCCGCCTGAGGCGCGAGCCCGCATCCGCCTGAGGCGCGGGCCCGCATCCGCCTGAGGCGCGGGCCCGCATCCGCCTGAGGCGCGGGCCGAGGAGAGCTACCCGGCGGGGGTCAGCACCAGGGTGTTCTGCGTCGCCGCATCGACCGCCTTCTCGGAGAACGCCCACGGCTTCTGCGCGCCAGCCGCCCAGTCTGCGGTCTGATCGACGTAGTGCTCATTGAACGCATGACCGGATGCCCCGGTGAGGTGGATCCAGGTCGAGGCGTCGAGGTCGGAGAGGTCGACCACCATCCGCATCGACGGCACAGTGGTCGTGGCGTAGGAGGTGCCGAGATCCCACCCGGTCGCGTTGACCACCGATGCGCCGCCGCCGACCGCATACGGGCCGCGGTTGAAGAGCATCTCGATCGGGGCGATGCCCGACGAGCCGAGGGTGTCGCTCGTGAGGGTGATCGCGTGCAGGTCTCCCCATCGCCACCCGGTGACGGCGTCGCCCTGCAAGGTGGAGAGCTCCTCGTATGCTTCTTCGGCAGACAGCGCGAGCATCTCTTCCATGCTCGTCACGTCGATGCTCGGATTCGTCCAGAGCGGGTCGGAGGGGTCGTCGAGCAGATCCGCGACGACCGTGAAGAGGCGGCCCTGGCCGTCGATCGGCAGCGGCTGGTCGCGTTCGGCGAACAGGTTCTGCACGAGGTTCGACCAGAGCACGTTCGCGTAGGCGGCCGCTGCCGACCCCGGGTCGTTCTGCGCATCCCACGAGCGCAGCAGGGCCACGGCATCCTCGGTGCCTGCGCCCTTCACTTCGACATCGTCCATCGCGGATGCCAGACGTTTGCCGATCCACATCTCGCTGTCCATCTGGATCTCGCGCATGTCCTGCGCCGTGAGCGGTGCGGCTGCCACACGTCGTTCGATCAGGTGCGCGATGCGATCCGCGCGGTAGCCGTAGTCCCAGTCCCGCGAGAGGAAGTAGGGGTAGTCGTCGGTGACGATCGCGTTGTTCGCGGTCACGATGTAGCCGGATGCCGGGTTGTACGACACCGGCAGCTCGTCGAAGGGGATGAACCCCGTCCAGTCGTAGCTGCTGTCCCACCCGGGCTGCGGCATCCATCCGTCGCCGGCTCCTCGCACGGGCAGGCGTCCGGGAGTCTGATAGCCGATGTTGCCCTCGACGTCGGCGTAGATGAGGTTCTGCGCCGGCACATCGAACAGGGCGGCCGCAGAGCGGAACTCCTCGAAGTCCTGGGCGGTCGACAGCGCGAAGATCGCCGTGGCGGCCGTGCCGGGGTCGAGAGCCGTCCAGCGCAGACTGACCGCGTACTCGGAGGCCTCGCCGGTGGGCGCGGTGCCCGTCGCGCCTCCGGCCGTGAGTCCAGGCTCCGGGTCGTCGGCGATCGCCGTGAAGTCATCGGTGAGCCCCGAGATGATGGGGCCGTGCGCGGTCGATCGGATCGTCAGGTCGATGTCGTCGCCGCCCGCGACCTTGATCGTCTCGGTGGTCTCCTCGATCGGCACCAGCGCTCCGTCGCGCCAGTACTGGTCGCCCTCGATGCGCTCGATGTAGAGGTCGGTGACATCGGTGGTCAGATTGGTGAAGCCCCACGCGATCTGCTGGTTGTGGCCGATCACGATGCCGGGGAGTCCGGAGAACGAGAAGCCCCCCACGTCGAACGGGCATTCTTCTGTGACCTCGCTGCAGCGCAGCTGCACCTGGTACCAGACCGATGGCAGCGATGCGCCCAGGTGCGGGTCGTTGGCGAGCAGCGGCATGCCGGTCTCGGTCAGGTCTCCCGACACCACCCAGGAGTTCGAGCCGATGCCCTCGCCGACATCGCCGACGAGCAGGCTCGCGGCCTCGATCACGTCGGAGGCCTCCTGCCACTCGATCGTCGTCGCGGCCTGCTGCATCTCATCGTCGTTCGCGTCGGTCGTGAACGCGGCGGGCTCGGCGCCGGTCTCGAGAGTGGGCACCGTGGAGATCTCGGGCACGATCACCGGGTGCTCGTCGAACGGATACGCGGGGTACAGCTCATCGAGCGTCGCGGTGATGTCGGTCGCGTCGGAGCCGTCGGAGCCGTCTGAGCCGTCTGTGAGCTGCGCGGTCAGCAGCGCACGCTCAGCCTCATCCTCGATGTTGCCGCGGAGATCCCAGGCCATGGCCTTCAGCCAGGCGACCGAATCGGCGGGCTCCCAGGGCTCGGGCTCGTACTCCGGGTTCTGCATTCCGAGCACGGCATATTCGAGCGACAGCTCGGCACCCGAGCGTGACGAGAGATAGGCGTTGACCCCGTCGGCGTAGGCCTCGTAGTACCCGCGCGTCACGTCGTCCATCGCCTCGACCTCGGCCTCGGCGACCTTGCGCCAGCCGAGGGTGCGCAGGAAGGCATCCGTTCCGGCCTGCGACTCGCCGAACATCTCAGCCACGCGACCGGCCGTCACGTGTCGTCGGAAATCCATCTCGAAGAAGCGGTCCTGCGCGTGCACGAACCCCTCTGCATAGAACAGATCGTGGGATGAGTCGGCCGTGATGGTCGGGATGCCGCGGTCGTCGCGCTGCACCGTCACCTCGGACTGCAGACCCTCGAGCGGCAGGGTGCCCTCGGTCTGCGGGAAGGACCGCTGGATGGTCCAGGTCACGAAGAAGGCGACGGCGACGGCGACGACGATGATCGCCGCCACGACGAGGAAGGCGATGCGGCCGATGCGCGCACCCAGTGACGGGCGTGAGGGCACGGCGATCTCAGGCGAATCGGTTGTCATCATCGAGAACTCTTTCGGGTGGCATTGCGGGACTCAGTCCCAGAGAGTCCCAGAGGGCGTCTCAGCGACGCACTCTGGGAATACTACCCACAACGACGACGCGTGGCGGGGGAACTTCTCGCCCCGCCACGCGGCGTCAGCCGATGAGGCTCGGCTGCAGATCGCGCAGCGTGCGCCGGTGCGTCATGCGCGTCACCCCGATGGCGGCGAGCAGCAGAGCGCCGACCAGCCAGATCCCCAGCACCACCAGATCCCATCCGGCTCTGCCGAGATCGCCCCCGTACATGAGCTGTCGCATGGCATCGACGACGTAGCCGAGCGGCAGCACGTGGTGCAGTGCGGCCAGTGGAGCGGGCAGAGTCTGCCAGGGGAAGGTGCCGCCGGCGGTGACGAGCTGCAGCACCATGAGCACGAGACCCAGGAACTGGCCGACCGAGCCCAGCCAGACGTTCAGCGTGAGGATGATCGCCGCGAACGTCGCTGATGCGAGGATCATCACACCCAGAGTGCCGATGGGGTTGTTGAACGTGAAGCCCAGGGTGATCGCGAGGATGCCCATGAGCCCGACCATCTGCACCGCGCCCAGCATCGCCGGTGTCAGCCATCCGGCCAGAGTCACCCGGATGGGGGAGTGCAGCGCCGTCACGGCGCGGCGGGAGATCGGCTTGACGATGAGGAACAGCGCGTAGATGCCGATCCAGGCCGACAGCGCGGCGAAGAACGGGGCGAGGCCCGCGCCGTAGTCCTCGGCCGACGCCACCTTGTCGCTCGAGACCTTGACGGGATCCGCAATCGTGTCGGCCTGCAGCGCGCGCAGGTCGGGAGTCGACGCGGGGATCTGCTCCACCCCGTCGGACAGCCCGTCGCGCAGCTCGGCCGTGCCCGACGCGAGGGTGCCGAGTCCGTCGCGCAGCTGGGCCGCGCCGTCCCTCGCCGCCGCCGCGCCCGTGGCGACGGTCTGCGCGCCGCCGGCGAGGGTCTGGGCGCCACTGGCGAGCGTCTGCGTGCCGCTGGCGAGCTGCGAGGCACCGGATGCCACCGACTCGGCTCCGGCGGCGAGCTGGTCGACCTTGTCGACCGCGTTCTGCACGGTGGCGTTGCCCTCTTCGAGGCGGGTGCCGAGCGGATCGAGGGTGGACAGCACCCGATCGATCTCCTCCTGCGTCAGGCCCTGATCTGTGAGCACCGTCGCGATGTCCTGGCGTGCCTGCGGCAGGGCATCCGTCGCCTGCTGCACGGCAGACCCGGCGCGGTCTGCGACGTCGGCCAGTTGCCGGTTGCCGTCGCTGACCTGCTGAGCACCCGAGGCGAGAGTCGCCGCTCCGCCGGCGAGCTGAGACGCGCCACCGGCGAGCTCAGACGCGCCACCCGCGAGCTGAGACGTGCCGTCGGCGAGCTGAGACGTGCCGTCGGCGAGTGTGGCGCTGCCGGTCGCCGCGGTGTTGGCACCGTCGGTGAGCTGGCTCGCCCCGTCGGCGGCGGTGACGAGGTTGTCTCGCACGTCGCTGAGTCCGGTGAGCAGGCGCTCTGCCGCCTCGCTGCCGACCATCTCGGCCACCGAGCTGCGGATCTTCTCGACCGCCTGAGTGCCCATGCTCGACGCGAGGTAGTTGTTCGCGTCGTTGGTCTCGAGTTCGATGCGCGCCTGGTGCGGGTCGTCGCCTGCGGCCGAGGTCAACGCCGAAGAGAAATCGTCAGGGATCGTCACGGTGAAGTCGACCGTGCCCTCGCGCAACGCGTCTGCGGCCTCGTCGGCGGACATGCGCTGCCAGTCGAAGGCGTTGCCGTCGATGAGGTTCTCGGCGACGTCCTCGCCGTAGTTGACGGTCTCGCCGGTCTCGGCCTCCGTTCCCGTGGTGGGGGCAGGGGCCCCGGCATCGTCGACGACAAGTGCCACAGGCACCTCGGGGAACTTCGCATACGGGTCCTGGTTGGCCCAGAGGTACAGGCCGCCGTAGAGGATCGGCACGCACACGAGCGCGATCAGGGCGATGATGCCCATCTTGCTCGCGGTGAGCCGCCGCAGCTCGGCGGCGATCATGGCGGGAACCTTCATCGCTCGCCTCCGTTCTCTTCTGTGTCTGCGTCTGGGTCTGGGTCTGGGTCTGTGTCTGGGTCTGTGTTTGTGTCTGCGTCGGGCGTTTCGCGGTGTTCGGCGTCGGCGTTCTCGCTCGCCGAGCCGGGGTCGGCACCCGCGGGGGAATCCTCCTCGGCATATTCGTCATCGAAAGGCGGCACCGCGGGCAGGCCGTCTGGGCTCTCCGGCTCCGCGTCGGTGGTCGAGTGCTCGTCGGATGCGGATGCGGATGCGGATGCGGATGCGGATTCGGACTCGGACGCGGATGCCGCGTCGCCCGGGCGGTCGAGCACGAGGGGCTGGATCGGACCGGAGGCGTTGATCGCCTCGAGTTCGTGCATCCGTTCGAGGGCGACCGCAGCGGATCCGCCGATGACGACGAGCATGGCGTAGCCGCGGTCGGCGAACTCCGACGCGATGCGCCACCAGCCGTCCGGGCTGCCGCCGTGACGGTCGGGCGCGACGAGCACGATGCCTTCGGTGCCCTCGCGGAGGATCGCGAGTTCGCACAGGATGCGCACCCGCGCGGCCGGGTCGACGTTGCCGATCGGCACACCGGCGAGCTCGCCGAATCCGAGCTGATTCAGCCACCGACGAGCGTGCAGCGGGGTCGCGCCGACCCCGGCGAACATGAGCTCTTCGCCCACCACGCCGGCGAGGGTGATGTCGGGATGCGGGTCGCTGACGTCGGGGGCGTCGACCAACGCGATCGTGCGGCGCAGCGCCTTGTTGTTCGAGTCGCCGTCGATCGTCACGCGTCCGGTGTCGGGCCGCATCCGTCCGCTGGCGATCAGGCCGAGAACGGTCGGTCGCTGCTCGGTCTCGGCGAGGGCGAAGCGCACCGCACCGCTGTGGAACTCGAGGCTCGTCGTCGGCAGCGACTGCCCGCCGCGCCCTTTGCTCACCTCGTGCAGAGTGACTCTCACGCGCTGACCTCCTGCGATTCGACGATGTCCGGGTGTGCTGCCAGCAGTTCGTCGGCCTCGCGCCACGAGAGCCCGGCGATGCTGAGCAGCGTGCGCACGGCGAGCCCGGCCGCGCCGGCGCTGTGGGCATCCGTGCGCGAGACGACCGTGCGCGCGACCTCTTCGATGAGACGGGCGAGGGTCGGGGCGGGGAGGTCGGTGCGGAAGCTGCCGTCTTCCTGCCCGCGCCGTGCGAGGGCGGCGACGGTGCGGCGCAGAGGGGCGAGAGCGTCGGCGGTGTGCTGCACGTGGGCTTCGTCGAGCGCGAGCGCCGCGGCGACCTGCACGTGCGCGGCCTCCTGCCAGAGTCGTGCGGCGAGGCGGGCGAGCGCGATGCGCGAGTCGGTGTCGGTGACGGACTCGGCGATCGCGTTGAAGCGCTGCGCTCCGACCGAGATCAGCTCGCGGATCAGGGCCTCTCGGTCGTCGAAGTGGCCGTAGAGGGTGCGGCGCGACAGACCGGCGCTGCGGGCGATGACGTCGATCGATGCGCGCGGGTCGGTCGCGAGGGTCGCTCGGGCCGCATCGAGGATTCCGGCGCGATTCTCGACGGAGTCACGGCGGGGAGCACGGGTGGTCATGCGGCCATTCTACGTATAGTGCACAGCAGTGTGCAAGATAACTCGAAGGACTCACAGGGTCTGAACAGTGGGCGTTCACAACTCAGCACGGATCGCCGCTCAGAGCCTCTACCAGCACGATCCAGCGTCCTAGCCCGACGCTCATGCTGAATTGTGAACGCCGAACCGCCGAGCACACGCAAAAGGGGGCGGATGCCGCAGCATCCGCCCCCTCTCTGAAACCGTCAGATCAGTCGAGTCCGGAGTCGAACGCCGCACCCTCGGATGCGTTGTCGACCGCATCGGCGAGGTTCTCGTCGACCTCCTCGACGGAACCCGTGATCTCGCCCGATTCGCCGGCCGTGACGCGTCCGACGAGCTCGCCGGTCGCGCCGCCGATGAGGCCGAGGCCCGCATACTGCTCGAGGCGCGAGCGCGAGTCGGCGATGTCGAGGTTGCGCATCGTGAGCTGTCCGATGCGGTCGACCGGGCCGAACGCAGCGTCGCCGACACGCTCCATCGAGAGCTTCTCGGGGCCGTACGACAGGTTGGGCGACGTGGTGTCGAGGATCGTCCAGTCGTCTCCGCGGCGCAGGCGGATCGTGACGGTGCCCGAGATCGTGAGGCCGACCCAGCGCTGGATCGACTCGCGGAGCATGAGCGACTGCGGCTCGAGCCAGCGTCCCTCGTACATGAGGCGACCGAGACGGCGACCCTGCTCGTGGTAGGTCGCGAGGGTGTCCTCGTTCAGGATGCCGTTGACGAGGCGCTCGTAGGCGATGAAGAGCAGCGCCATGGCCGGAGCCTCGTAGATGCCGCGCGACTTCGCCTCGATGATGCGGTTCTCGATCTGGTCGCTCATGCCGAGGCCGTGGCGCCCGCCGATCGTGTTGGCCTCCATCACGAGGGCCACCGGGTCGGTGTACTCGACGCCGTTGATGGCGACCGGGCGTCCGGCCTCGAACGTGACGGAGACGTCTTCGGTCTCGATCGCGACGGAAGGGTCCCAGAACTTCACACCCATGATCGGGTCGACCGTCTCGAGCGAGACGTCCAGGTGCTCGAGGGTCTTGGCCTCATGCGTGGCACCCCAGATGTTGGCGTCGGTCGAGTACGCCTTCTCGACAGAGTCGCGGTAGGGGAAGTCATGGGCGACGAGCCATTCGCTCATCTCCTTGCGGCCGCCGAGCTCGGTGACGAAGTCGGCGTCGAGCCAGGGCTTGTACACGCGCAGGCGCGGGTTGGCCAGCAGGCCGTAGCGGTAGAACCTCTCGATGTCGTTGCCCTTGTAGGTCGAGCCGTCGCCCCAGATGTCGACGCCGTCTTCCTTCATGGCGCGCACGAGCAGCGTGCCGGTGACGGCGCGACCGAGGGGCGTCGTGTTGAAGTAGGTGCGTCCGCCCGAGCGGATGTGGAAGGCGCCGCACGACAGTGCGACGAGACCCTCTTCGACCAGGGCGGTCTTGCAGTCGACCAGACGCGAGGCCTCGGCGCCGTATTCGAGAGCGCGACCGGGGATCGACTCGATGTCGTCTTCGTCGTACTGCCCGAGGTCGCCGGTGTACGTGTAGGGGACGGCACCCTTGTCGCGCATCCAGGCGACGGCGACGGAGGTGTCGAGTCCTCCGGAGAAGGCGATGCCGACGCGCTCGCCGACGGGAAGTGACTGGAGGACCTTGGACATGCTTCCCAGTCTATCGGCGGCGTGTCGGCTGTTTCGGACGGGAAGGAGAGTCAGCGCGCGACGGCGGCGTCGAGCGTCTCGGGTTCGGCGGCGAGCCGTTCGAGCTCGCCTCGCTGGTGAGCCGCATACCGACCGCCCCAGGCGGTGAGCGCGTCGACGAGGGGCATCGACCCCCGACCGAGGTCGCTCAGCCGGTATTCGACCTTGGGTGGCACCTGGCGGTACACCGTGCGGATGAGCAGCCCGTCGTCTTCGAGCTCACGCAGCTGGCGGGTGAGCACGCGAGCGGTCGGCTCGTCGAGCAACCTGCTGAGCTCGCCGAATCGCAGCACCTCATGCTCGCCGAGCAGGCTCAGGATGCTGGGCTTCCAGGCCCCGCCGAGCACCGCGATCGAGACCTCCGCGTCGCACGCGTCGCCCCACTCGCGGACGATGCGCTCCGTCTTCTCCCTCATGGGATCCGCCTTCCGTTCTCGCCATGGTATCCAAATGGTCACTATGTACCCTGAATGACCGTACTTGCCTGAAGTGTACTCGCCCACGAGACTGAGGCGGTGACCTTCTCGATCCCTGCGGCATCCGCTCGTCCGCGCACGGCCATGCATCCGTGGCTCGCCATGATCCCGCTGCTTCTCGGCATCCTGATCGGGGCGCTCGCGATCAGCAGCATGTCGACCGCGCTGCCCGCGATCCGCGGCGACCTCACCCTCATCGACAGCGGTGCCCTGTGGCTCGTCGACGTCTACGCGCTTTCGTTGGCGGCGACCCTGATCATCGCCGCCCGGATCGGCGATGCGTTCGGGCGCAAGCGCATCGTGCTCGCAGGCCTCGCGGGCTTCGCCGTGCTCAACCTGGTGGGCGGGTTCGCCCAGGACGGGATGCTGCTGATCGTCATCCGCGCGCTCCTCGGCGTCGCCGAGGCCTTCGTCGTGGCCGGCGTCGTCGCCACGATCGGCGCGCACTATCACGCGCGACAGCGAGTGCTGGCCTATGGAATGTGGACCGCGACATTCGGCGCGGGCAGCGCACTCGGCCCCGTGCTCGGGGGCCTCGTCACGGAGGGTCCGGGGTGGCGATGGCTGCTGCTGGGGAGTGTGCCGCTCGCGGTCGTCGCCGGTGCGCTCGCGATCTGGCTCGTGCCCGACTCCCGCAGCTCGCGACGGCCGTCGTGGGACATCCTCAGCATCCTGTCGTCGATCGTCGCGCTCGGCGCCCTCGTCTTCGCCCTGCATGAGGTGCTCGCCGCTCCCCTCGCCGCGGGCATCGCCGGAGTGGTCGCGGTCGGCACGCTCGTGTTCTTCATCCGCCGGCAGCGCACCCTCGCCGAACCGCTCATCGACATGCGGCTCTTCCGCGTACCCGGTTTCAGCCCCGCCATCGTGCGCATCGTGGCGAGCGGCGGAGTGTCGACGGCATCCGTTCTCCTGGTGAGCCTGCACCTGCAGGATGCCAGGGGCTTCAGCGCGGCCGAGGCCGGAATCGCGATTCTCCCGCAGGCTGTGGCGATCGCGCTCGGAGGGGTGCTGGCCCCTTTGCTCCTGCGGTGGCTGAGCTCACCCACGCTCACGGTGCTCGCTCTCGTCGTGCAGGGCGCGGGGCTCATCTGGCTGTCGACCGGGGTCGATCTCGTCGCGATCCCGCTCGTGCTGATCGGAGGGGGATTCGGGGTCGCGGCGACGCTCGCCGCGACCACGCTCTTCGACGTGACGACCGAAGACGACGCCGGTCAGGTGGGGGCGATCCAGGAGGTCGGCTTCGCCCTCGGCGGCGGTCTCGGCATCGCGGTGCTCGGCACGATCGCCGTGATCGCCGGGTCTCGCGGATTCGTCGTCGCCCTCCTCATCGCAGCCGGGGCGGTCGTCGCCGCCGCACTCCTGCCGCTGTGGCGGCGCACGGCTCGCCACCCCGTCTCCCACTGAAGAAAGGCCATCCGTGTCCGCATCACGCCCGACCGTCCACTGGATCTATGCCCACCCGCAGGAGAACTCCTTCAACGCCCGACTGTTCCGCGACGGAGTCGAAGCCCTCTCGCGCGACCACGACGTCGAGATCACCGATCTGTATGCTCAGCGGTTCGACCCCGTCCTCGCCGCCCAGGACCTCGGCGAGCCCCACGGCAGGGAGGGCAACGTCGTCGATCTCATGGGCGAGGCGTTCGCCGCGGGGCAGCTGCCGGCGGATGTGAGCGAGGAACAGCGCAAGCTGGGGGCCGCAGATCTCGTCGTGCTCCAGTTCCCGCTGTGGTGGTACGGCCCGCCGGCGATCCTGAAGGGGTGGTTCGACCGCGTGCTCACCAACGGGTTCGCGTACGGACCGGTCGACGCGCAGACCGGTCTTCCGCTGCGGTACGGCGAGGGGCTTCTCGCGGGGCGCCGGGCCCTCGTGATCGTCACGGCAGGGGAGGACGACCGGTCCATCGGGGAACGGGGGATCAGCGGCGATCTGGACTCGCTGATGTTCCCGCTCACCCACGGAACCCTCTGGTACACGGGCATCGAGCCGCTCGACCTGCATGTCGTCCACGATGCGGACGGAATGGACGCGGCGGGCATCGATCACGAGAGCGCGCGCCTGGTCGAACGGCTCTCGGGGCTCGGCGACGAGTCACCGAGCCATCCCTACCGACGGCTGCGCGACGGCGACTATCACGGCACCCGAGCCCTCCGAGCGGATCTGCTCCCCGGTCGCACCGACCTCGGCATCCATCGCGTGACGGTCGAGTGAGCGGAGGAGGGATCCGACGCGCGCGCGTGTGAGCCCCCTCCTCTGCACATTCCGCGACGGTGGTGGCAGAGTGTCCGTGAAGGAGGACGGCATGGGCGGAGCGATCCTGTGGGGCGCGGTCGCCGCGTCGCCCCTCATCGTCGGCGCGATCCTCGCCCTGCTGCGCACCTGGCCACCGCGGTGGCTGGGCATCGTGCTCGGCTTCGGCGCGGGCGCCCTCATGGCGTCCATCGCGTTCGAGCTGTGGGAGGAGGGGCTCGATCTCGCGGGCCCCATCCCCCTGATCGTCGGCGTCGTCGCGGGAGCCCTCGCGTACTTCATCGCCGACCGGATCCTCGATGCGCGAGCGGCGAAGTCGAAGGACAGCGGCGCGGGCGTCCCGCTCGCGCTGGGCGCTCTGCTCGACGGCATCCCCGAACAGCTCGTGCTGGGAATCGGTCTGGCCTCCGGTGAGCCGGTGAGCATCGCCCTCGTCGTGGCGATCGTGGTCTCGAACCTGCCCGAGTCGATCGGCTCGGCCGCCGACCTGCTCAAGGGCGGCATGGCCAAGTCGCGCGTGCTGCTGCTCTGGGCCGGCATCTCGGTGATCTGCGCACTCGCGACCGTCGCCGGCTTCGCCCTCGCGAGCAGCACCGGCGACGATTTCAGAGCGGGCGCGAGCGGCTTCGCGGCCGGTGCGCTGCTCGTGATGCTCGTCGACTCGATGGTTCCCGACGCTCAGCAGAAGGCCAAGCAGGTGACGGGGCTCGCGACCGTGCTCGGCTTCGCGCTCGCCGCCGGGCTGTCGCTCGCGAGCTGAGAGCGGGTCAAGGCTGCCGCTGCCGGTGCGGCCGCCCGCCATCCGGCGGCTTCACGGCCGCAGAACGGCCCCGTCTGGCGGGTTACGCTCGGGTGCGACCTCCGGGAGGCTGGCGGGACGCCGACATGACCGCGGCCGAGAACAAAGGAGTTCTGATGACCGAAACAACCCTTCGCCCTCCGTTCGACCCCGAACTGGAGGCCGCACTCGCGCTGGTCGCAGACACGCTGCCGTCGACCCTGACTGCCGAGATGATTCCCCTGCTGCGCCAGTCTCCCGTGAGCGGCGAGGACGAGATCTTCACCGTGCTCGACGAGCGGGGCTTCACGCGCCGCGACGTGACCATCGCGGGTCACGAGGGCGACGAGATCGTCGTCTCGGTGGTCGAGAAGGCGGGTCGCACCGGCACGGGTCCTGGCTTCTTCCACACGCACGGCGGCGGCATGATCATCGGCAACCGCTGGCTCGGCGTCGTGGGCTTCCTCGACTGGGCGGAGCGCTTCAACGGCGTGATCGTGACAGTCGAGTACCGGCTTGCTCCGGAGTTCCCCGATCCGTACCCGGTCGAGGACTGCTACGCGGGTCTGGTGTGGACGGCCGAGAACGCTGCAGAGCTGGGCATCGATCCGAACCGCCTCCTGATCGGTGGGGGGAGTGCCGGTGGCGGCCTGGCCGCGGGAACGACCCTGCTCGCGCGGGACCGCCGCGGCCCCGGGCTCATCGGTCAGCTGCTGATCTACCCCATGCTCGACGACCGCGATGAAAGTGTTTCGACCAGGCAGATCGACGGGATCGGCGTGTGGGACCGCGGGTCGAACATCACCGGGTGGACCGCCCTCCTCGGCGGACGCAAGGGCACCGATGACGTCTCGATCTATGCGGCTCCGGCGCGCGCCACGGACCTGACCGGTCTTCCGCCCGCCTTCATCGACTGCGGAAGCGCCGAGGTGTTCCGCGACGAGGACGTCGACTACGCGACCAGGCTGTGGGCGGCCGGCGTGCAGGCCGAGCTGCACGTATGGGCCGGCGGGTTCCACGGCTTCGACATGTTCGCTCCGCACACGGCCGTCGCGCAGGCGATGCTGGCCGCCCGCGACGACTGGGTGAACCGGCTGCTCGGGTGACCTTCGGCACCCTACGGGCTCGGTCGATGAACCCGTAGGGTGGAAGCCCCGCGCGATGGAGCCCGACATGCAAGATCTGCTGGGGCGGCTCACCGCCCTCGACCCGGATGCGAGCGAGACCCTCAAGGTCGTCTCCTACTTCGACACGCTCATCGCCCGTGCAGTCGGCGTCGAGAGCATGCTGCGCGGGGCCGCCGTGCTGAGCGGTGCCACCGTGGGGCAGCGCGACGCCCGACAGATCATCCGGGTGCGCGCCGACGGGGTGCGCATCGACCCGATCGACCCCGGTGACAGGTGGATGCTGCGTGAGAGCGGCCCGGAGGCCGTCGCCTGGATCGAGCGCGAGGGGGACCCGCACACGAATGACGCGATGATCCTCGAGCGCCTCACGCTGGCGCTCGGCATCCTCCGTGCCCGCCGCGCAGGCGACGCGGGGAGCGCCGTGGAACTGGCGATCAGCGAGTTCGCGAGCGAGGGGGAGCGCGTCTCGGCACTGGCGAGGCTCAGGATTCCGGTCCTTCCGGTGGCGGTCGTGGCCTCGCCGCCCGACCCCGCGCCGCTGCCGCAGCATCCCTCCGTCGTGGTCGCGACCAGACACGGCTTGACGAGGGCGACGATCGTCGTCGAGGGAGCGCCCGTGGATCGGGTGTGGACGGACGCGACAGGCCTGCGTCTGGGCATCGGAACCGCGGGGCCCGGAGAGCACCTCCCCGAGTCGTGGGCGGAGGCACTGATCGCCGCGCGTCTGAGCACCGCCTCCGAACCCGTGGTGGCCGCAGACGACCTGGGTGCCCTGCTCCTGATCGCCACGGCCGCGGAGTCCGGCGACGTGCATCCGGATGCTGCTGCGCTCGCGCGCCTCGACGCCCGCAGTCGGGAACTGCTCGACGCCGTGGTCGACGAGCTGAGCGTGCGTGCCGCAGCCGTGCGCCTGGGGCGCCACCACTCCAGCGTGCAGGACCGCCTCACCGCGCTGATCGGCATCCTCGGCTACGACCCGAGGTCGTCGCGCGGGCACGCCCGCTACGTGCTGGCGCGCATGCTGTTCTCGCTCTCCGGCTGAAGGGCGGGTCGGACGCGCGACCTGCCCACCGGGACTCAGAACCCGGGGTACTCCTGCAGCTTCTCCTCGAACTCGGCGCGGTCGGCCTCGCTGAGCACTGCGCTCGCGATGACGACCATCTGCAGCCCCTCGAGCGGTTCTCCGGTGCGGGCGTTCTGCGCCTCCCGGGTCTTCAGGAAGTCGCCGGACGGGTCGTTCGAGAGGTCGAAGATGTTCGCGTAGAAGCGCATCGGATCGGGGTAGTTCTCGGTGTAGTACTCCCACGTGTGCTGTTCACGGGGGTCTTCGCTGCCGTAGAGCTTCGCGATCATCGACGGGTCGATTCCCGAGTACTCGCCGTTGAACGAGTACAGCGACGGCAGACCGTGCTCGGCGACGACCTCGTCGATCGTGGCCATGACCTCGAGCTTGAGGCTGTAGTCCTGGATCGGCTCGGTCGTCGCCCAGCCGACGGAGGTGTATTCGATGAGCATCGACTCTCCGCCGTAGCCGTTGCGCTCGGGGCGCAGATCCTCGTCGCCGACCTGCACCCAGTCGTACCCGTATTCGGCGGTGACGCGCTCGCGGATGTCGGCGAACAGGCTGTCCGCCTCGGCCTGCACCTCTTCGAGCGACTGCTGCCGCAGCGCATCCTGCGGGTCAGTGCCCTTGATGCCCGGGTAGGCCTCTTCGTGCTTCTGCTCGTCGGTCTTCATGCCGTCGTAGCTGCCGGAGGCCGAGGTCTGCAGTGCGCCGATGCCGCCCACCGTGGCGACGTTGAAGATCAGGGTGATCGCGAGGGCGACGGCTCCCAGGGTGCGTCCACGGGCGGTGAACAGCGCGCCGATGATGACGGCGACGACCACCAGCTGCAGGGCCAGCATCGTCACGCCGTAGAGCGCGTCGGTGGCGCCGACCGCCAGCGTGATGAGCAGGATCAGAGCGAAGAGGATGCCGACGACGAGCGCGACCCAGCCGAATGCGTTCGCCGGCTTCTTCTCCTCCGACGCGCCCTCGGCTGCGGTCGCCGTGCCCGACATGGCCGGGGCGCCCGGATGCTGCACGACGGGGCCGGCCTGACGGCGTGCATTGCGATAGCCGCCGGGCGGCGGCACGGGTGGCGCACCCTCGGAGCCGGCGACGTAGCGCGCCCGCTGCTTCTCGTGATCCATCACCATGGCTTGTCCGTCCCCGAGCCGCCGCCGTCGTCGCCCTGCTGCTGATCGCGCTCCTGCGTGCCCTGCTCGAGCTTCTTCTCGAGCTCTTCGAGCTTCTCCTCCGAGGGCTGCGGCTCCTGCTCCTGCTGCTCCTCCGGGGGCGGCTGCTGCTCGTTCTGCTGCTTCTGCTTCAGACGGTCTTCGAGGTCTTCCTTGCTCTGCTGCATGTCGCGGTCAGGGTCGGACGACTGCTCCTGGGCCTCTTCGCTGTTGCATTCCTCCGGCGTCTCGGTCGTCAGGGTGAGTGCTTCGCCGTAGAACTCTGCGGCTGCTGCACCGTCGCCGTCGGCCCGTGCCGCGTCTCCCATGCGCTCGAGCACCAGTCCCAGGTTGATGCGCACCGTGCACACCTCGAGGCCGGTCGCGAGGTCGAGCGACTCCTCGAGTTTCCCCCGCGCCTCCGGCAGCTTCTCGGCGCCGGCGAGAGCGGTGCCCACGTTGAACGGCGCCTTGTAGGGCTCGAACCAGTTGAGGAACTCCTGGCCTCGGGCCGATGCCTCGGAACCCGCGTAGTCGTCTGCCACATAGGCGGTGATCGACTGGTGCGCGAACGCGTACATGCTGAGGATCTTGCCGACGAACAGCAGCGCCGCCAGCGCGAGGGGCAGGGTGCCGATCGCGATCCACCGTCGGATGCTGCGCCGCCGGCGATTCGAGGCGAGCAGAGCAGCGGCGGCCGACGCCTTCAGGTCGTCGGGGCTGACGGCTGGCGTCGCGCCCGCCTGGGTCGACAGATCGGTCATGCGGCACCTCCGCCGGTCGGTGTCTTCCGGCGCGGCGACGCCGACGGTGCTCGCAGCAGACGCAGCCGGGCCACGAGCATGCTCGCCCTCGTGAGCTCCACCCCGAGCAGCGCCACGACGACGAGGGCGGCGATCCAGTACAGCTCGGTCACGGTGCCGACCGAACCCGACTCGGCGTAGCTGGTGGTGGTCGATGGAGCGTCGGGCAGCGTCAGCTCGGCCTCCGCCGTGCGGTGCTGGTACTCGACGCCGAGATCCGCGGCGATCGCCTCGAGGTTCGCCTCGTCGATCACCGACAGCGCGTTCGCCCCCTGATATTCGATGTACTCGCTCGACGAGCCGTCGACGCCGCCGGTGGTGAGCCTCATCGGCCCGCCTTCGGCGGTGCCGTAGCCGAGCACCGCGCCGGCGTCCGTGAGCTTCTCGCTGCCGTCGAACGGCTCGGGCGGCGACGTCACCGTCTGCTCGCCGTCGCCGAAGTAGAACACCATGCGCGAGCGGTCGGGTGAGGCCTCGGCCGCGTTCGACAGCGTGTCGGTGAGCAGCTGGTTGGCGATGCCGATCGAGCTGCCGCGCGACTGGCTCGTCACCTCGGGGCGGAGCACCTCGAGCGATGAGACGAGCGCGGTCGTATCGGTGGTGAGCGGCATGCGCAGATCCGCCGAGGCGTCGAAGGTGATCAGGGCGAAGCGGGCGCCCGGGTACTCGTCGACGATGGCTTGCACGTCGGCGCGGACGCCGTCCAGGCGCGGCTCGTCGCCGTTCCAATCCTCGGCGACGATGCTCGCGGTCGTGTCGACGACGAGCACGATGTCGGTGTCGGTGGCGAGGGTCTCTGTCGCACCCCCGGGGATCCCCGGGCGCAGGAACATGACGAAGCACGCGAGCAGCATGACCAGCCGCATGGCCCACAGGGCCTTGTCGCGTCCCTTGGCCTTGACCAGCGCGATCACGGCGAGAGCGGCCACCGGCGCGCAGAGAAGCGCCAGGAGGAAGACGTTGAGCACGGGCTGGAAGATCACAGTCTCACCCTCCAGAGCACGACGATGAACGAGAGCATCGAGATCATCAGCACGACGATCCAGAGGTTCGGGGCGTCGGTCCAGACGACCTGCGCCTGACCCTGCAGCGCGGCCGCCTCCTGCTCCTGCACCTGCGCGACGATGTCGCTCACGGTGGTCGTGTCGCGCAGACCGTAGGCGGCACCACCCGTGGCTTCGGCGGCCTTCGCGAGCTCCGCGCTGACGTCGGCGTCTTTGCCCTGAACCGGGTTGAGCGCGAACACCCGCACCCCGTTCGAATCGGCGTACGCCGCCGCCTCGTCGAGAGTCACGATCGAGGCGCCGTTGACCTCGTTGTCGGTCGCGAAGATGATCGACCGCGACCGCTCGTCATCGGGGTGGTCGAACGCCATCGCGCACGCGGCAAGGCCGTCGCCGATCAGCGACGCGCCGTTGCCGTTGAGCGTGCCGACCCAGTGCTCGGGGATCGACTCGGTGAACTCGAAGCTCTCTCGGATGCTCTGCAGGTGGTCGCGGATGAACTCGTAGTCATCGGTCAGGGGGAAGATCTGCACGGGCGAGCTGTTGAAGATCGTGAGGCCGATGCGCTCGCCCTCGAAATCCTCAAGCAGCTCTTCGAAGACCGTGAGCACCTCGACGTCGACCTCACTCATCGAGCCCGAGACGTCGAGGCACAGCATGATGTCGCGGCTCGTGTTGACGGGCTGGATGGTCTGTGACGCCATCGGGCGCGCCGAGACGACTCCGGCGGCCAGGGTCGCGACCACGCCGATCAGCAGGACGCTCGACAGTGCCAGCACTCGTCGGTTCAGCGCCTGCCGGAAGGTCGGAAGCGCGCGCAGCCGCTCGGCTCGGGCGACACGAGCGCGCTCGTGCGCCTCGGTCTTCGCAGTGCTGCGCAGACCGATCACGATGCCGAGCGCGATCGCGATCACGACGACGCCGACGGCGACGAGGATGAGCCACCCGTTCGCTAGTGCCATGTGCGCACCACCGTTCTGGCCGCCTCGGCGCCGGCGATCGGATCGATCGCAGGGCCCGGTCGGAAGATGCTCGGATAGTAATGGCGGCCCATGGCGTCGACCAGGGCGGGGTGCACTCCGCGAGCGACGAGATCGTCGAGGGCGAGCACAGGCGCCTCGAGGCCGCTGTATTCGTTCACGAACGTGCGCACCACCCGGCTGAGCTCGAGGTTCGCGTTGCGGGCCGAGAGCGCGCGTGCGCGGTAGTCGTCTTCGATGCGCTGGATGCGGTCGAAGTACTCGACCCTCAGCTGCGAGAGCACGTCGGTCGTGAGCAGGGTCGGTCCCTGGGCGTCGCGCGTCAGCGTGAGGTCACGCCGCGGACGCGTCAGGGCGACGATCAGCCACGCCGCCGCGATCAGCAGCAGGAGGATTCCGAAGGCGAGCAGGAGCCATCCCCAGCCGTATTGGAACGGCGGGTAGAGCTCATCAGAGCCGGGCATTCGACCTCCGATTCAGCAGCTGCAGCAGCTGCGAGACGGCGTCGTCCTGACCTGCCAGAACGCTGTGGCTGATCTCCATGCGCTTGAGCAGCTCAGCCAGACGCGCGGCGTCGGCTTCGGTCTGCGCCGCGAGCTCGCGGATGATGTCGGGGTCGCCCTGCACGAAGTCGGGCACCTCCCACATGCTGTCGACATCGCTGCGGATGGTGCCCGTCGCGTGGTCGAGCACCGGGTCGGCGTCGCTCACGGTCAGCCACAGCACGTCGTGCTGCACGCGCAGTCGGCGCAGCATCCGCTCCGTCTCCGTCGTGACCGGCGCCTCGTCGGTGATGACGACGACGATCATGCGCCGTGAGACCGTGCGGGTCACGTAAGACAGGAGCGCGTCTCGGTCGCTCGACGCCGTGCTCGAGTCGATCGACTGATCGATCGTGCGCAGGGCATGCTCGAGCGCGCCCTCGCTGCGACCCGGTGCGCGACGGCGGATGCGGTCGGAATCGCCGTAGACGAGCGAGAAGTCGTCTCCGTGCCGAAGAGCGAGCACGCCGAGCACGCCGGTGGCGAGGATCGCGAGGTCCTTCTTCGACTTCTCGTCGTGCGCGAGCGCGGCCATCGAGCGTCCGGTGTCGACCACGAACAGGATCGTGTGCATCCGCATCGCGCGGTGTCGCTTGACCAGCGGGGTGCCCAACCGAGCCGTGGCGCGCCAGTCGATGTCGCGCACCTGATCGCCGTACTCGTACTTGCGCAGGTCCTCGAAGTCGAGGCTGCGGCCGTGCAGCAGCGACGCGTAGGCGCCGTCGAGCGCGTGCAGCGACTTGCGCGACGAGTGGATGAAGAGCTTGCTCTTCACCTGGGCGATCAGGCTGGCCATGGCGAGGTCAGGGGGTGGGCACTGCGGCGAAGATCTGGTCGATGATCTCCTCGCTGCGGATGCCCTCTGCGTCGGCCTCGAAGGTCAGCAGCACGCGGTGGCGCAGCACGAGATGGCGCAGCGAGCGGATGTCTTCCGGGATCACGTGGCCGCGTCCGTTCAGCAGCGCCAGAGCCCGAGATGCCTGCAGGAACGCGATGCTCGCACGAGGGCTCGCGCCGTACTTGATGAAGCGCGCGCGCTCTTCGCCGATGTACGGCGCGGGGTTTCGGGTCACGTACGCGATCGAGACGATGTAGTTGCGGATGGCCGGGTCGACGTAGATGCGACTCGCCACGTCCTGCAGCATGTGCACGTCGTCGAGGCTGATCGCGCTCGAGACATGGCGGTCGGGGTCGAGCACCCCCGAGTCGATGCGCCCGAGGATCTCGAACTCCTCGGCCGGGCTCGGGTACTCGACGATCTCCTTCAGCAGGAAGCGGTCCATCTGCGCCTCGGGCAGCTCGTAGGTGCCCTCCTGCTCGATCGGGTTCTGCGTCGCGATCACGAGGAACGGCTTGGGCAGATGATGCACCTCGCCGCCGATCGTGGTCTGGTGCTCCTGCATCGCCTCGAGCATGGCGCTCTGGGTCTTGGCGCTCGACCGGTTGATCTCGTCGAGCAGCACGAAGTTCGCGTGCACCGGGCCGAGCACGGTGCGGAACGAGCCCGTCGCGGCGTCGTAGATCTGGTTGCCGGTGATGTCGCTGGGCAGCAGGTCGGGGGTGCACTGGATGCGCTTGAACTGCGCTCTGACCGTGTCGGCGAGCGTGCTCGCCGCGGTCGTCTTCGCGAGGCCGGGCACGCTCTCGAGCAGGATGTGCCCACCGGCGATCAGCGAGATCAGCAGGCTCATGCGCAGGCGCTCCTGGCCGACCATCTTGGCCGAGTACGCGTCTGACACGGTCTTGAGCACGGCACTTGCGCGCTGAAGCTCAGCCTCGGAAGGGGCCTCGGACTTCTTGCTCGCAGACGTCGACGCCGCAGGAGCTGCCGGGGCGGATGCTGCGGCGGATGCTGCGGCGCGGGTCGCAGGAGCGGGAGGCGCCGGTGGGGCTGCCTGGGCGGAGGGCGCCGGAGGCGGAGGCGGCGTCGAACCTGCAGAGGGGCCGGGCGCGTAGGGCTCGTTCATCGGTATGTCTCCTCGTTCCCACGGGGGACGCGTAGACGACCCCCCGTCGACCAGCGTAACCGCATCCGATCTCGCCGCTTCGGCCCGGGCACGGATGCAGGTCGAGATCACAGATGCACCATCCGGCGGCTCGACGTCGTCGACCCTGGTGCGAGCCGACGCGTATATCGGCAGGTGCGATGACCCCGTGGTTAGCTGAACTTTCGATCTTCGGATGATGCGGGAACGATGAAGCAACCCAGAACGATGCCGCGCAGTGCGCTCGAGTACGCGATCGGACGACCGCTGTGGGTGGCCGTGGTCGTGCTGAACCTGATCCTCGCGGCTGTCGCCACTGTGCTGTGCGTCTGGATGTATCTGCACGACACCGCATCCATGCGCCCGTTCCTGGGTGTGCTGATCGCCGTCCCCGCGCTCTGGTGGGTGATCGCGGTGACGCTGTGGCTCACGACCCTGACTCGCCGACGCGTCAGCGCGGAGGACATCAGCCGGGCGAGCGCGAGCGTCCCCGGGGGGATCCTCCTTCCCGGATCGAAGCTCGTGCCCGCGATGATCCTCGTCGCGGCGCTCGCCGCTGCGTCGACCTTCGCGGTCGCCGCGGTGACCGTCAGTGGTGCGTGGAGCGTCGTGTGGGCGGTGTTCGCGGTTCTGCTGCTCGGTCCGGTCATCAGCCACCTGATCTCGCTGCGACAGGAGCCGTCGACCCGGGAGGAGCTTCGCGGAGACCGGGTTCCGATCCGACTTCTCGATCCGCGGGCGGCCGTCGCCACGACCCCGCAGCATGTGAGTGCTCCGGTGCTCTCGGTGTTCAGCCCCGAGGGCGCGATCCGCTAGCCGAGTCCGTCGCGGTGCCGCGCCGGCGGCCGACCCAGACCACCACGCACGCGACGCCGATGATGGCGATCGCGATTCCGATGATGTATCCCGAGACGCCGAGGTAGCCGCCGGGCACCCGGTGCGGGTTCAGGAACGGGTACGGATACCACCAGGCCTCGCCGGTCGCGGGGGCGATGATGAAGTTCGCGCGGATCATCGTGTAGACGACCCAGACGATCGGGAAGATCGCGATGATGGCGACAGCGCTCCAGCCGAGTGCCCGTCGTCGAGGGGCGAACAGCAGGTCGGCCAGGAGGAACAGCGGGATGACGACGTGCAGCACCTCGTTCGACCACGGCACGGTCACGCCCTGGGGCAGTTCGACGTTGCGGAGAAGCGTGTTGTAGACGATGCCGGTGACGATCATGTAGGTGCTCACGCAGGCCAGCAGGACCGCGAACCACGTCGGCTCGGGCTCGGTGCCGTGTCGGTGGCGCAGTGCCCAGATCGCGCCGATCGTCAGAATGATCACGGCGAGCACGTTCGACAGGATCGTGAAGAAGCTGAGGAAGTTCGCCGCGACCGTCGGCAGGTGCTGGCCCCACTCCGTGGTGGCCGCGAGAGCGTTCTCGATGCTGCGGGCGAGCTGTGCGACGATAGCCGCGAGTCCGAGCACGGCTGCTGCGAGTCGTGCGAAGGGCCACCAGGTCGTCATATTCGCCTCCGCGCACACTTTATCGGTCGGGGCGCGTGCGATCGCTAGACCGAAATACCGATATGCGAGGCCGCCGACGAGGGGACTGCCCGTGGCTCGACGGGAGGGGGCTCGACGGGAGGTGGCTCGACGGGAGAGTCGCGATCGTCAGGAGCGACGGCCCCACCGCATCCGGGTCACGAGCACTCCGAGCAGGCACAGCGCGCCGCCGACGAACATGAGCAGGGTCGGCACCTCGCCGAGGATCGCCCACGACAGGAGGATCGCGATCGCCGGCACGACGTAGGTGGTCGCTGAGGTCTGGCCGGCGGTGCTGCGCTGCAGCACGTACGCCCAGGTCGTGAAGGCGATCGCCGTCGGGAAGATGCCGAGATACACGACCCACAGCGTCGAGCCGAGCGGAGCGGTCTGCAGAGCGCCGATCAGACTGCCCACCCAGGGGAGCAGCGCGACGGTGCCGGCGGCGGCGCCCAGGAAGGTCAATGTGGTCGCATCGGTGCCCGCGCTGAGCAGGCGCTTCTGCAGCAGGGTGCATCCCGCGTACATCACGGCGGCGAGCAGCGCGAGCAGCAATCCGGTGATGTCGGGTCCCTCGCTCGTCGATGAGTTCATGCCGATCAGCACGACCCCGAGGAACGCGATCGGCGCTCCGATGATGAGGGGCTTGGGAAAACCCTCACGCAGGAAGAGCCCGCTGAAGACCACGACCATGAGCGGCGCGAGGTTGACCACCATCGCCGCGGTGCCCGCGTCGAGCGTGCGCTCGGCGGCGTTCAGGGCCAGGTTGTAGACGCAGAACCACCCCACGCCCCACACCGCCACGAGCCACCAGTGCCGGCGTTCGGGCAGACGGATGCCGTGGCGCACCGCGATGATCGCGAGCACGGCGGTGCCCACAGCCATGCGCAGCAGCGCCAGCGCGCCCGGATCGAAGTGCGGCCCTGCGCCGCGGATGCCGATGAACGCCGACGCCCACAGCACCACCGTCACCAGAGCGGCGACGAGCACGAGCGGGCCCTGGGTTCGAGGCTTCGCTGTGGTCAGGCTGTCGTCGCGGATCGCGCGACCGGTCTTCGGCATCCTTCGATCCTGGCACCGGCCACCGACATCGGCGATGCGCGTGAGTGACAGCATCCGGTGCTTTTCCGCCAGTCCCTCCGTCGAGTCCGCCGGCGCCCCGAGGACGGGATCCGCCGGCAGCGACGCGTTGCCGCCCCGCAGCCCGGAGGGTCGGCGAACGACCTTCGATAGGATGGAGCCGCCCGAAGAGGGCCAGCTCATCAGCCGGTGCAAACCCGGCGAAAGCAAGGGGGATACCCATGCCAGGAATCGTTATCGTCGGCGTCCAGTGGGGCGATGAAGGCAAGGGCAAGGCCACCGACCTGCTCGGCGAGCGCACCGACTGGGTCGTCAAGTTCAACGGCGGCAACAATGCGGGCCACACCGTCGTGGTCGGCAACGAGAAGTACGCGCTGCACCTGCTGCCCTCGGGCATCCTGTCGCCAGGGGTGACCCCGGTGATCGGAAACGGCGTCGTGATCGACCTCGAGGTGCTCTTCAGCGAGCTCGAGGCGCTCGGCGGCCGCGGCATCGACGTCTCGCGCCTCAAGGTGAGCGCCAACGCGCACCTGATCACCCAGTACCACCGCACGCTCGACAAGGTCACCGAGCGGTTCCTCGGCAAGCGCATGATCGGCACGACCGGCCGCGGCATCGGTCCGGCCTACGCCGACAAGATCAACCGCGTCGGAATCCGCGTGCAGGACCTCTTCGACGAGAACATCCTGCGTCAGAAGGTCGAGGGCGCCCTCGACCAGAAGAATCACCTGCTGGTGAAGATCTTCAACCGTCGAGCGATCACCGCGGACGAGATCGTCGAAGACCTGCTGTCGTATGCCGAGCGCCTGCGGCCCATGGTCGCCGACACCGGATACCTGCTCGACGAGGCTCTGCGCCGCGGCGAGGTCGTCGTGTTCGAGGGCGGCCAGGCCACGATGCTCGACGTCGACCACGGCACCTATCCGTTCGTCACGTCGTCGTCGGCCACCGCCGGTGGGGCATCGACCGGCTCGGGCATCGGACCCGGCGCTCTCGACCGCATCGTCGGCATCGTCAAGGCCTATACGACCCGCGTCGGCTCGGGACCTTTCCCGACCGAGCTGTTCGACGAGCAGGGCGAATGGCTGCGCTCGCGCGGCTTCGAGTTCGGCACCACCACCGGCCGGCCGCGCCGCGTCGGCTGGTACGACGCCCCGATCACGCGCTACGCGACCCGGGTCAACGGCATCACCGATCTCGTGCTCACCAAGCTCGACATCCTGACCGGACTCGAGCAGATCCCGGTGTGCGTCGCCTACGACGTCGACGGTCGGCGCTTCGACGAGGTGCCGGTCAACCAGACCGACTTCCACCACGCGACGCCCGTGCTCGAGTACTTCCCCGGCTGGAGCGAGGACATCTCGACCGCGCGCACCTTCGACGACCTGCCGAAGAACGCGCAGGACTACGTGATCGCACTCGAGGGCATGAGCAACACGCGCATCTCGGTCATCGGCGTGGGCCCCGAGCGCGACCAGGTCATCGTGCGCCACGACCTGCTCGACTGAGCGCCCCGTGACACGCTTCTGGCTCGGCGGGTACGGCCCCGCGATGGACGGCTCCGCCGAGGGCATCGGCCTGCTCGCCGGTGACGAGAGCGCGCCGACAGCGCTCGAGTACCGCGGTGCGGTCACCCGCACCTCCTCGCCGTCGTGGCTGGCGCAGCATCCGTCGCTCGATGTCGTCTATGCGGCGCTCGAGGGGGATGCCGGTGTGCAGGCGTTCGCCCGCAGCGGCGAGTCGGCTCTGCGGCCGCTCGGCGAGCCGGTCGCCGCGGGCGACGGCGTGTGCCACGTGGCGGTGTCGTCGAGCGGATCGTTCCTCATCGCGAGCTGCTACGGCGACGGGCGAGTCGTGCGCATCGGCATCGACGCGCAGGGACAGCTGGTGCCGGATGCCGTGAACAGGGCCGCCGAGCTGCGCGCGGCACTCCTCGGCGAACCGCTCGAGGAGACGGCGCCGGCCGGCGTGGCCGCCGCGGCATCCGATCCGTACTCCGGAGAACTGACCGCCACCGGCGATGCGCGCTCCTCGCATGCGCATTCCGCGGCCTTCCTCGCGGACGGGCGCATCGCGACGACCGACCTCGGTTTCGACCTCGTGCGCATCTGGCGTCCGATCGCCGGAGGCCTCGTGCTCGATCACGAAGTCGTGCTGCCCGTCGGCACCGGTCCGCGTCACATGGTCGCGCACCCCAGCGGCCACCTGCACGTCGTGACCGAGTACTCGTGCGAGGTGTTCACGCTCGCCGCAGGACGCGACGGCACGTGGGCGGTGGTGTCGTCGGTGCTCGCGAGCCCCGTCGCCGAGATCGGCGTGGACTTCCCCGCCGAGCTCGCCCGCACCCGCGACGCCCGGTTCCTCTACACGGCCCTGCGTGGCAGCAACACGATCGCCGCGCTGCGCGTGCGCGGCGGAGGCGAAGCGCTCGAGGCGATCGCGCTCGCCGACTCGGGGGTCGACTGGCCGCGCCATCACCTCGTGCACGAGGGCAAGCTGCTCGTCGCGGGGCAGCGCTCCGACACCGTCGCACTGATCGACCTCGACGAGCGCACGGGGGCACCGCTCGACATCCGGCACGTCGCGCAGGCTCCGGCGCCCACGCACATCCTGCCGGTGCGCTGAGGCGGTCGCAGGCCGCAGCTTGACCTCAACCTTTGTTGAGGTTCTACGGTCGAGCCTATGACCATAGACACCGACGCGGTTCCGACCGCGAAGCCCGCCACCGGCATCCTGAGCGGCGCCTACCTCTGGATCACCGTCGGCGCCTGCGCGCTCGTGTTCCTGGGCGCGTTCGAGTCCCTCGCCGTCACCACGGTGATGCCTGCGGTGAGCGCCGACCTCGACGGCGAACGGCTGTACGCCCTCGCGTTCGCGGGGCCCCTGGCCACCGGAGTCATCGGCATGGCCGTGGCGGGCAACTGGGCGGATCGCCGTGGGCCCGTGGCTCCGCTCTACGCCTCGGTGGGCCTGTTCGTGATCGGGCTGATCGTCGCCGGACTCGCGCCGAGCATGGAAGTTCTCGTGGCCGGGCGCTTCGCGCAGGGTCTCGGCAACGGCGGGCTGATGGTGGCGCTCTACGTGGTCGTCGCCCGCGTGTACCCGCGTGACCTGCATCCGGCGATCTTCGCGGGTTTCGCGGCGGCCTGGGTCGTTCCCTCGCTGGTCGGGCCCACCGTCGCCGGGGCCGTCACCGAGATCTGGAGCTGGCACTGGGTGTTCCTCGGCGTCGTCTTCCTGGTCGTGCCCGCGCTGCTCATGGTCGTCCCTGCTCTCCGAGGACTCTCGGGCGACGGCGACGCCACCACGCCGTGGGCCTTCGGACGGCTGGGCTGGTCGGTGCTCGCCGCGGTCGCCGTGCTCGCACTGAATCTCGTCGGCGATCTGCCGGGAGCCGGGCCTGTGCTCGCGGCCGCAGCCGTGGTCGTGGCACTCGTCGCCGTTCGTGCGCTGCTGCCGAAGGGCACGCTGCGGGCGCAACGGGGTCTGCCGTCGGTGCTGCTCGTGCGCGGTCTCGCCGCCGCGGGGTTCTTCGGTGCTCAGGTCTACATCCCCTACCTGCTGACCGAGCGCTACGAGGTCTCGCCGACCGTCGCCGGGCTCTCGCTCACGGGCGGCGCACTCGCCTGGTCGGCGGCCGCCACCGTGCAGGGACGCATGGGAGCCAGGCTCTCGAGCGTGCTGGCCGTGCGCATCGGAACGGTGCTGGTGGTCGTGGGCGTGGTTCTCGCCCTGGTCGCCACCGTGCTCGCTGCACCCGTGGTCGTCATCATCGTCGCGTGGATCGTCGCGGGCGCCGGCATGGGCCTGATGAGCCCGAGGACCAGCGCCCTGACGCTCGAGATGTCGGCGCCCGAGAACCAGGGCTTCAACAGCTCTGCCATGACCGTGGCCGACTCCTTCGGCAGTGCTCTGGCCCTCGCGATCACGGGCGTGCTGTTCACCGGGCTGGCCGCGGCGGGAGACCCGTTCATCGCGGTGTTCGCCTTCGCCGCGATCATCGCGCTCGCCGCGGCGGTGCTCGCCGTGCGCGTCGCGCCCCGGGAGCCGTGAGTCGGCCGTTCACAACTCAGCATGGATGGCGTTGATCCGGCCGTTCACAACTCCGCATGGATGGCGTTGATCCGGCCGAAACGGGTGGCATCGGGGGTGATTCGGCCGGTTCGTGCTGAATCCCTCACGGCGGCGAGCCATGACCGGAGGACGGGTGACGGGTGCTGGGTTGCGTGGTGGGGTGTTGGAGCGGCGGGCTCGTCCCGTTGCAGGACCGCGGCACAGATGCAGGACGAAAAGACGGATCTGGTCCTGCGAACGTGCCTCGGTCCTGCAGACGGATCGGATCGGTCCTGCAGACGGATCGGATCTCTCGGGTCGAGCCCCGGATCGAGCCCCGACGAGGCGCGCGGGGAGACCGGCGACGCGCCCGGCGATGCGTCCACGGAACAACCGGCCCGTGACTCGACGTTGCTCTTGAGCAAGACTGGGCGACGGAGAGGTGCATCTCATGACTGCTGAGAAGACAGACGAATACGACCTGATCGTCCTGGGCGGCGGACCGGTGGGCGAGAACGTCGCCGACCGCGCCGTGCAGAACGGCTTGACCGCGATCATCGTGGAGAGCGAGCTGGTCGGCGGTGAGTGCTCGTACTGGGCTTGCATGCCGTCGAAGGCCCTGCTGCGTCCGGCCCAGGCGCTGCGCGCGGCGCAGAAGGTCAAGGGCTCGGCCGAGGCCGTGACGGGAAGGCTCGATGTGCGCGCGGTGTTCGACCGTCGCGACTCGTTCACGAGCAACTGGTCTGACGACGGGCAGGTGAAGTGGCTCGACTCGGCCGGCATCGACCTCGCCCGCGGACACGGTCGCCTCACGGGCGAGCGCGAGGTGACGGTGACGGATGCCGATGGCGGCACCCGTGTGCTCCACGCCCGCCACGCGGTCGCGATCAGCACGGGGTCGGATGCCGTGATCCCGCCGATCGAGGGGCTGCAGGAGTCCGCTCCCTGGACCAGCCGCGAGGCGACCAGCGCCGAGGAGCTTCCGGAGTCGCTCGCGGTGATCGGTGGCGGAGTGGTCGCCGTCGAGATGGCGACGGCATATGCGGCGCTCGGATCCACGGTCACGATCATCGCCCGCAGCGGTCTGCTGGGGTCGATGGAGCCCTTCGCGGGCGAGCGGGTCGCGGCAGGGCTGAAGGAGCTCGGCGTCGACGTGCGCACAGACACCGGCACCACGAGCGTCACGCGCGGCGACGACGGCGTGTCGATCGTGCTCGACGACGGATCGACGGTCACGGCGACCGAGGTGCTCGTGGCCACGGGGCGCTCTCCGCGCAGCGGCGACATCGGCCTCGACGTCGTCGGCCTCGAGGCCGGGCGCTGGATCACCGTCGACGACACACTGCGGGTGCCCGGGTCGGACTGGCTCTATGCGGTCGGCGACGTCAACGGCCGGGTTCTGCTAACCCACCAGGGCAAGTACCAGGCCCGCGCTGCCGGAGACGTGATCGCCGCACGCGCCAAGGGTGACGATGTCGACGACGCTCCCTGGGGCAAGCACGTGGCGACCGCAGACAGCGCGGGGGCTCCGCAGGTCACCTTCTCGTTCCCCGAGGTCGCGTCCGTCGGTCTGACTGAGGCGGACGCCCGCAAGGCGGGCACCGACGTCGCCGTGATCGACTACGACCTCGGCTCGGTCGCCGGCGCGAGCCTCTACGAAGACGGGTTCGAGGGCCAGGCGCGACTCGTCATCGACAAGGAACGCGATGTCATCGTCGGTGCGACGTTCGTGGGCCCTGAGGTCGCCGAGCTCGTGCAGACGGCCACCGTGGCGATCGTCGGCGAGGTGCCGATCGCCCGGCTCTGGCACGCGGTTCCGGCCTACCCCACCATCAGTGAGATCTGGCTGCGACTGCTCGAGACCTACGGGCGGGACTCGGCATGATCGTGTCGGGCGGATGCGAAGAGCGGATGCCGCGCGGCGCCATCCGCTGCGGCATCCGCTCCGAACAGCGGGTGAGAGACCTGGCGCGATCGGCGCGCCCGGAGCAGGATTGTTTCCCATATTGACGGCCCCGGGCGCAACCCCCGGCCGAATGTCGCACACCTCTTATACGCTCGAACCCACATCCGAGGAGGCAGGACCATGAAGGCTGTACTCGCAGGAACCGTCATCGCCGAAGCGGACGAGAGCGATCTCGCCCGCATCGAGGGCAACTGGTACTTCCCGCCCGCATCGATCACCGAGGGAGCGCTCGTCGAGAGCCCGACCCAGTACACGTGCCCCTGGAAGGGCGATGCGCAGTACTACTCCGTGCAGGCGGGCGGCGAGCTGCACACCGACTACGCATGGTCGTACCCCACTCCGTTCCCCAGTGCCTTCGACCGCGTCGGCAAGGATTTCTCGGGCTTCGTCGCGTTCGACCCCCGGGTCGAAGTCTCCGCATGACCTCTGTATGCCGCAGCCGGGGCGCTGACGCCCGCCTCGTCGATCGACCGACCGGAGAATAATCGTGATCGAGTTCCGCAACGTCACCAAGCAGTTCCCCGACGGCACGACCGCCGTCAAGGACTTCAGCCTGGTGCTGCCGTCACGCAAGACGACGGTGTTCGTCGGATCCTCGGGATGCGGCAAGACCACACTGCTGCGCATGATCAACCGCATGGTCGAGCCGACCTCGGGTGAGGTCGAGATCGACGGCGAGAGCGTGCTCGGCGGCGACCCCGTCGCGCTGCGTCGCCGCATCGGTTACGTCATGCAGAACTCGGGTCTGATGCCGCACTTCACGGTGATCGACAACGTGGCCACCGTGCTGCGTCTCACAGGTGTGAAGAAGGCACCGGCACACGAGCGCGCGCGGGAGCTGCTGAAGACCGTCGGGCTCGACCAGTCGCTGGCCGAGCGGTATCCGAGCCAGCTCTCGGGCGGTCAGCAGCAGCGCGTCGGTGTGGCCCGTGGCCTCGCAGCGGATCCGAACATCCTCCTGATGGACGAGCCGTTCGGCGCGGTCGACCCGATCGTGCGCGCCGACCTGCAGCAGGAGACCCTTCGGCTGCAGCACGAGCTCGACAAGACCGTGGTGTTCGTCACGCACGACATCGACGAGGCCTTCCTGCTCGGCGATCAGGTCGTGATCCTCGACAAGGGTGCTCGCATCGTCCAGGTGGGCAGCCCGAGCGAGATCATCGAGAACCCGGCAGACGATTTCGTCGCCTCCTTCATCGGCGCCGACCGAGGCCGCCGCGCGCTGCACCTGAAGGAGACGCCCCACGGCACCGTCGTGGTCGACTCCGAAGGTCGCACGCAGGGCGCGATCGTGGCTGAGGTCGAGAAGTCCGACGGTCCGCTCGCAGGGCCGGATGCCGCCGCCCTGGGCGCCGTGCAGAGTGGGCTCACGTGAACTGGGTCGTCGACAACCTCGACCTGATCCTCGAGCTCACTCTGGTGCACCTACGTCAGAGCATCATCCCGATCGTGCTCGGTTTCGTGCTCTCGCTGCCCCTCGGCTGGGTCGCGTGGAGATTCAAGCTCGTGCGCGGGCCGATCATCGTGCTCACGGGGCTGCTCTATACGATCCCCTCGCTGGCGCTGCTGATCCTGCTGCCGTCGGTCGCGGGATACTCGGCCCGCAGTGAGACCAACCTCATCATCGCGTTGACGATCTACGCCATCGCCATCCTCGTGCGGGGAGTCTCCGACGGCCTCGACTCCGTCGACGACGACATCCGCCAGGCGGCGACGGCCACCGGATTCGGGTCCTTCCGGCGCTTCTGGGCGGTCGAGTTCCCGCTCGCCGGCCCGGTGATCCTGGCGAGTCTGCGGGTCACCGCGGTCAGCACCATCTCGCTCGCGACCGTCGGCATCCTGATCGGCATCACGAACCTCGGCTACCTCTTCACCAACGGCCTCGATCGCCGCATCATCGCCGAGGTGTTCGCCGGCATCATCGCCGTCGTCGTCATCGCCCTGGTGATCGACCTGCTGCTTCTGCTCGCGGGTCGGGCTCTCATGCCGTGGACGCGTGCGGCGACGAAGACGAGCACGGCGCGGCCCGTCGTGGTGGGGGCGCCCGCATGAACCTCTTCCTCGAAGCATTCGCCTGGATGCTGGCCCCGGCCCAGTGGACCGGCAACTACGCCCTGCCGAAACTCCTCGGCGAGCACCTGACGCTCACAGCGATCTCGGTGGTCATCGCGGCCGCCATCGCCGTGCCGCTCGGGTGGCTCATCGGTCACACGGGCAAGGGGCGGGAGATCGCTGTGGCCATATCGGGTGCGGCGCGCGCGATCCCGGCCTTCGGCCTCATGATCCTCCTCGTGCTCCTGCTCGGCGTGCTCCGCGTTCCCCAGGCCGCGGTCACGACGTTCGTGCTGCTTGCGATCCCGTCCCTGCTCGCCGGTGCGTACACCGGGCTCGAGGCCATCGACCGACGGGTGATCGACTCGGCGAAGGCCATGGGAATGACGGGCTGGCAGATCTTCTGGAAGGTCGAGGTGCCGCTCGGTCTCCCGCTGCTCGTGGGCGGAATCCGCTCGGCGTTGCTCCAGGTCATCGCGACCGTCACGATCGCCGCATACGTCGGCCTGGGCGGGCTCGGGTACCCGATCATCCAGGGCATCCCTCTGCAGCGCTTCGACCAGGTGCTCGCGGGAGCGATCCTCGTCGCCACGCTGGCGCTGATCGTCGACCTGCTGCTGGCCGCAGCCCAGCACTTGGCGGTTCCGCGTGGGCTGCGCACCGGTGGGCGGCCCTCGCGCCGACGCTCGCGTTCGCTCACGCCGGCCGCCGAGCCCTCCGCCACCGAGCCCTCCACCACCGACCCGTCCGCCGCCGAGTCCGGGCCGACGTCGGTCGTGACCCAGCCCGCCACCTCCTGAATCCACAGCACAGCAGTTCCAGCAGTCCCCCAGAGAAGAGGAAGTCCATGTTCACAGCACGAGGCAAGCGCTCTGTCTTCGCCGTCGGCCTTGTCGCCGCGGCCGCACTCGCCCTGTCCGCCTGCGGCTCGAGCGAGTCGCTCGGCGAGCCCGCCGACTCGGGCGAGAGCTCGGGCAGCGGCGACACGATCGTCGTCGGCTCGCAGGCGTACTACTCCAACGAGATCATCGCCGAGATCTACGCCCAGGCGCTCGAGGCAGCCGGCTTCGACGTCGAGAAGCAGCTCAGCATCGGTCAGCGCGACGCGTACATGCCCGACGTCGAGTCCGGCGACATCGACGTCTTCCCCGAGTACACGGGCAGCCTGCTCGAGTACATCTCGGACGACGACATCGACGTCACCAGCCCCGACGACGTCTACGCCGCACTGCAGGACGCCCTGCCCGAGAGCCTCACGGCCCTCGACTTCGCCGAGGCGACCGACCAGGACTCCTACACGGTGCTGAAGAGCTTCGCGGAGGAGAACGGCCTGACCACGATCGGCGACCTCTCGAAGGTGACCTCGCAGGTCACGATCGGTGCGGCTCCCGAGTTCGAGCAGCGGCCCTACAGCCCGGCCGCGGCCAAGGAGGTCTACGGCGTCGACCTGGCGTTCTCGGCCACCGGCCCGACCACGCTCGAGTCGCTGCTCGCCGGCCAGATCCAGGTCGCGGACATCTACACCGCCGACCCGGCTTTCGAGACCGAGGAGATCGTCGCTCTCGAAGACCCCGAGAACCTGATCATCTCGTCGAACGTCGTGCCGATCGTCTCGAGCGACATCGCCGATGACGTCTCCGATGTTCTCAACGCGATCAGCGCGAAGCTCACGGCCGAGGAGCTCGTCTCCCTCAACGTCCTGAGCACGGTCGACCAGCAGTCGTCGGCTGACATCGCGAAGAAGTGGCTCGAGGACAACGACCTCGTCTGACCCCGAGTCGTCTTCACACAGAAGTGCCCGGTCCCTCAGGGGGCTGGGCACTTCTGCGTGTGCGGGGCGGTGAGGCCGCGGTTTCTGCGCGAGACCCCTGCGCGGGACGGAGGCCACATGCGCGGTTCGCGGTGTCGCGGTCTGAGGCGGTGTGCGCGCGCGGAGCTGGGCGCTAGATCCGGGCGTCCTGCCGCGGGATCAGCACCTGTTTGATGATGATGAGGATGGATGCCGCGACCGGCACCGCCACGAGCGCTCCGAGCAGACCCAGCAGCGTGCCGCCCGCGAGTGCGCCGATCACCACGAGCGCGCCGGGCACCGAGACGGCGCGGTTCATGACGCGCGGGGTGATCACGTACGCCTCGATCTGCATGTAGACGAGGTAGATGAGAGCGAAGACCAGCGCTGCGATCGGATTGGTGAACAGGGCGAGACCCGTGCCGATGATCCAGAAGATCACGGATCCGACGAGCGGGATCAGGGTGATGCAGAACGCGACGGTCGCCATGAGCGGCGGGAACGGCAGTCCGAGGAACAGATACAGCAGGAATGCGAGCACGGCGTTGCAGAACGCGAGCACGACCATCCCCATGACGTAGGCGCCGACAGAGTCGGTGATCTGTTCGGTGATGTCGCTGGCGCGAGCACGGTCACGGGCGGGAGCGAGTCGGAGCATTCCCGTCTTGATCGCGGGCAGTGTCGCGACGAAGTAGAGCGTGAGCACCAGGACGACGATGATGCCCGAGATGGCGTTGGCGATCGAGGCGCCGACCTTCAGGGCTCCGCCGCCGATCGCAGCGATGTTGCCGGGGTTGGTGAGGAACGACTGCACGTCGGCGACGAGATCCTGGAACTGATCGCCGAACTGCTCATCGAGCGCCGCATAGATGTCGCTGCGGGTGAACTCCTGGATCATCCCCGGCACGGATCCGACGAAGCTCGCGATCTGGTCGATCACGACCGGCAGCACCATCCACACGACGAGGCCGGCCACGACGATGAGCCCGAGGATCGCGACGACCACCGAGATCGCCCGCGACAGCCCCCGTCGCTCGAGGAACCGCACGGTGGGGTCGAGTCCGAGCGCGGCGAACATGGCGAGTGCGATGTAGATGAGCACGGTCGACAGGTTCGCGACTGCCAGGCCGAGCACGATGGCACCGAGGGCGCCGAGCGTCACCAGGAACCCGAACACGAAGGGGCGGTCGATGCGCGTCCAGAACGACCGGCTCGGCGTCATCGGCTCGACGACCGCGTGACGAGGAGCGGGCGATGTCGTCGGGTCGTGCGGGGCGGTGGCGGCGACGGCGGTGGCCCCTGACGCGGCTGAGCTCGTGGACGCAGAGGTGTCGGCGGATGCGTCGGTCGTCGAGGCCTCGCGCGCGGACGCCCGCGCGGAGTCCGCGGACGGGTCGGATGCGGCAGCGGACCCCTTCGAGGACGGTTCGTGCTCTTCTCGGCTCATGTGCTCACGATAGCGTCCGATCGGTGCCAGACCCGGCAGCATCCGCATGGTCACGAAGGGTCGTCCAGCCCCGTGTTTCCGTAGAGTAGGGGGCATGACCGCCGCCGAAGACCCCCGGGCTGAACTCCTCCGACTGCGCTCGAGCATCGACAACATCGATGCCGCACTCATCTTCATGCTCGCCGAGCGCTTCCGCGCCACGCAGCAGGTCGGGCAGCTCAAAGCCGAGCACGAGATGCCGGCATCGGATCCGGGGCGCGAGGAGCAGCAGGTCGCCCGTCTCAAGGCACTGGCCGAGGACGCGCATCTCGACCCGGAGTTCGCCGAGAAGTGGTTCAACTTCGTGGTGGCCGAAGTCATCCGCCATCACACCGAAGCCGCCGAGGGGCGATGATCCGGCCTTCCGGGCGAGTGACAGTGTGTGCAGCACTCACCCGCCCGGGGACCGAACTAAGTTTATTGAATAAACTATGACCGAGGGTACGCAGAACCACCAGGTCTGTCAACCAATTCCGACAACGGGACCGGCACCATGCTGAACGGCGACGACGCACTGGACACGCAGGCGTCGGTTCGCCGCGCGAATCTGCGTCGTGCGCTGCAGCTCGTGTTCCGCAACCCCGGCTCGGAGACGAGGGCAGGGATCGCCCGCGCCACCGGACTCACCGCCGCAACCGCCTCGTCTCTGGTGGCGGAGCTCATCGATCTGCAACTGATCGTCGACGGCGAGCAGGCTGCCAGCACGGGGGGCAAGCGGGCGACGACCCTGAGCATCGCGTCCGAGCATCACGTCATCCTCGTTCTGGTGATCAGGCCGACCGATGCGCGCATCGCGCTGGTCGCGCTCGACGGCACCGAGGTCGAGACGCGCAGAGTCGCGTTCTCCGAAGAGTCGCGTGATCGGATGCTGGACGACGCCGTATCCGACGTCGCGGCCGAGTACTCCGGTCGGCTGCTCGTGGCGGGAGTGCAGCTGCCTGGCACGACCGACGGGCGGCGCGTGTTCGAGAGCGTGCAGCTGGGATGGACGGATGTGCCGCTCGCCGAGCGCTTCGAAGCAGTGCTCGGGATTCCCGTGCTGCTCGTCAACGACGTGGATGCCGAGGCGATCGCCGAAGCCGCCAGGGAGGACGAGTCGTCGGGGTATCGACTGTTCATCCACATCGGCACCGGTATCGGTGCGGCGGTGACGCTCGACGGAGAGCTCGCTCCCGGTCCTCGCGACCGTGCGGGCGAGATCGGGCACGTCCAGGTGGAGTTCGGCGAAGAGGCGCGGACATGCCGATGCGGACGGCAGGGGTGCCTGGAGTCGGCGTCGTCGATGACGGCGATGTTCGGTGATGACTTCGATGACGCCATGGACGACGAGGCCATCGCGGCGCTCGCCGCGGCCGCCGACGATGAGCGCCTGGCTGAAGGAGCGCGAGCGCTCGCCCGCACCATCAAGCTCATCGCCGCGGTGCTCGATGCGGCCGAGGTCGTGATCGGCGGGCCCGCGCGAGCGTTGGGCGACCGGTTCCTGCCACTCGTGCAGGCGGAAGTCGACTACACGGCGACCGGCACCACGAACGTGCCGGTGCGATACGCCGACTCGGACGCGTCGATCTCGACCGGTGTCGCACAGGTGGCACTCTCGAGCGCTTTGGGCGTGCGCTGGAGTCCGGCGCAGCTGCGCGCAGCATCCGCTGTTCCCGACTGAACCTCAGCGCACTCTCCTGCGGCCGCTGCGGACGCGATGCGCGCTCAGCGCGGCGAAGCGATCCCGACCAGTGCGGCCACCAGCCCGGCCATCACCAGGATCGCGATCGCGAGGTAGTGGACGATCTTGCCGACGACGAGCATCGGGAGGTCCGGTCCGTCGTACGACGCCGGGTTGAAGAGCGAGCCGCGCGCGCGGAAGCTCCAGCGCATGCCGAACCCGATGCGCCGCAGCGCGTGCGATGGTGCAGCGAAGCTCTGTCCGCGCTGCTCGCGAGGCGCCTTCCACGCTGCCTGCGTCGCGTACCAGGCGATCACGAAGAAGGGCATCGCGAGGGACACCGCCCAGGCGATGAGGGCGACGCCGATCAGGGTGCCCATCCCGGGGTCGAGCGATCGGATGAAGAACAGCCCGAGCGCTGCGAGTCCGACCGCTGCCGGAACGAGCACCACGCCCCACCCCCACCCCGGGTGCGCGTCGCCTGACGGTCGTCGATCAACTCGTCCAGCATCCTGCCATGTCATGTTGCCCCCCTGTGTCACCACACTAGACGGCGCTCGGAGCATCGTTCGGACCTGACTTCCGGTGAGACGACGATGCGGGGCGCCACCCGGTGGCGCCCCGCATCCCCTCCGTTGCTGGTCCTACTTGACGCTGCCGGCGGTGAGGCCGCCGACGAGGCGCTTCTCGATGAGCATGAACAGGATGACGACCGGCAGGATCGCGACGATCGAGACGCCGAACACGTACTGCCAGCTGGTCTCGTACTGACCGACGAACTTGGTGAGCGCGACGGACAGCGGCTGGTTCTTGTCGGTCGAGAGGATCACGAGCGATGCCGCGAACTCGTTCCAGCAGGCGACGAACGTGAAGACGATCGCGGTCACGATTCCGGGCCAGACCAGCGGCAGGTTGATCTTGAACAGCACGGTGAAGCGTCCGGCACCGTCGATCTGAGCGGCCTCGTCGATCTCCTTCGGGATGCCGGCGAAGAACGAGTGCATGATCCACACCGCGAACGACAGGTTGAACGCGGCGTTGATGAAGATCATCGCGGCCCACGTGTCGCCGAGTCCGAGCACCGTGAACTGGCGGAACAGGCCGGAGGTGAGCACGGCCGGCTGCAGCATCTGCGTCACGATCACCAGGAACAGGAAGATCATGCGCCCGGGGAACTTGAACCGTGCCGTGTAGTACGCGGCCGGCAGCGACACCAGCAGCACCAGCAGCGTCGCGAAGACGGCGATGATGATCGTCGAGATCAGGTTGTAGGGCAGCGGCGTCTCGGGGGTCGACCACATCGAGATGTAGTTCTCCCAGTGCCACTCGATCGGCAGGTACGTCGGGT
>Ga0308167_1000541_pt1 | contig 63181 bp, 69 predicted proteins | sample PhyCR1_2_FD_202138 | JGI IMG/M metagenome (GOLD analysis project Ga0308167, IMG submission 202138) | Phyllosphere microbial communities from UC Gill Tract Community Farm, Albany, California, United States - DLSLRC.R1 | ecosystem: Host-associated > Plants > Phyllosphere > Unclassified | place... | reverse complement strand
TCACCACGAAGTTCTCCAGCGTCACCGTCGTGTCACCAGCGGTCAGGGTCAGCCCCGAGTCGTCGTGGTTCAGCAGACCCTGCACGTACGGACGGTAGTTGCCGTCCGGCGACCAGTACGTCACCGAACCGGCGGTGATCGGGAACGACACCGAACCGTCCGCGAGCTTGGCGTTGCCGGACACACCCGGGGTCAGCTTCAGCGCGGTCAGCGCGTCGGTGAAGCCCGAGTCGAGGGCGACGGCCGTGTTCCCACCGAGGACCTCCGGCACCGAAGCGACCGGAGCCGGGATCTTCGACGAGCTGGAGGAAACAGTGTGGATCGCCGGCGTGGACGCCTGGGCGGAGGAGATGCCGAACGCGGCACCACCCAGCACGAGCGCGCCGGTGGTGGCGAGGGTGATCGAGGTCTTGAGGCTCTTGCGCATTGGTCTGTCCTTTGCTGTGCTGGGCGCTCCGGCCGGTGGCCGAGCGGTGTGCTCCTGTGCACAATGCTTGCTGTGAGCAAGCTGCAGCCCGGCCGAGTACGACCGGAGAGCGCCCTGGGCGTTTGCCCTTGTGACAGTCATTCGGCACCCCCTCGGAAACGGTTTGGAAGATTTTCTGGGATTCGTCGGATGCCCCCTCCGTAGCGTGGGCGCATGGCTCCCACCCCCACCTCGAGCACCGACCGGATCCGCGCGATCGACGCCTGGTGGCGCGCCGCGAACTACCTGACGGTCGGGCAGATCTACCTGCTCGACAACCCGTTGCTCGACCGCTCGATCACCCCCGAGGACGTCAAGCCCCGACTCCTCGGGCACTGGGGCACGTCGCCGGCTCTCAACCTCGTCTACGCGCACTGCAACGCGCTCATCACCGAGACCGACCGGCAGCTGCTGTACGTCTGCGGACCGGGCCACGGCGGGCCCGCCATGAACGCGAACGCGCTGCTCGACGGCACGTGGGGCGAGCTGTACCCGTCGATCACGCCCGACCGGGCGGGGTTGCAGCAGTTCTTCAAGCAGTTCTCGTTCCCCGGGGGCATCCCCTCGCACGCGGCACCGGAGACACCCGGGTCGATCAACGAGGGCGGCGAGCTCGGCTACTCCCTCGCGCACGCGTACGGCGCAGCGCTGGACAACCCGGACCTCGTCGTCGCGTGCGTCGTCGGAGACGGCGAGGCCGAGACCGGTCCGCTCGCCGGGTCCTGGCAGGCGCACACGTTCCTCGACCCGGTGTCCGACGGTGCCGTCCTGCCGATCCTCAACCTCAACGGGTGGAAGATCGCCAACCCCACCGTCCTCGCACGGATCCCGCACGACGACCTGCACGCGTACTTCCGCGGCCTCGGGTACGAGCCGATCGTGGTCGACTCCGCCCGTGTCGACGACGACCCGTTCGCGGTGCACGCGCTGTTCGACGGTGCCCTCCGCCGAGCACTCGCCATGATCGACGACATCCAGGCCGCGGCACGTGCACAGGCCCAGCGCGCGGCCGCCGGCCAACCCGCCGGGGCCGCCGAGCTCCGCCCCCGCTGGCCGATGATCGTGCTGCGCACGCCGAAGGGCTGGACCGGCCCGAAGGAGGTCGACGGGCAGCAGGTCGAGGGCACCTTCCGCGCCCACCAGGTGCCGCTGCCCGCCGTCCGCGAGGACGACGAGCACCGCCGGCAGCTCGAGGAGTGGATGCGGTCCTACCGTCCCGAGGAGCTCTTCGACGACGACGGACAGCCGATCGGCATCCTCACCTCGATCCGGCCGACCGGCGACCTCCGGATGAGCGCGACCCCGCACGCGAACGGCGGACGGCTCCGCACCGCACTCGACCGACCCGGCCTCGAGGAGTTCGGCGTCCCGGTCGGCACGCCGGCGAGCGCCACCGGGACACTCGGGCCGTGGCTCGCCGCGCTCATCGAGCGGAACGGGTCGACGTTCCGTCTGTTCGGACCCGACGAGACGATCTCCAACAAACTGGACGCCGTGTTCGACGTCACGTCACGCGTCTGGCGGGCCCAGCGCGCCGTCGGCGACGAACACCTCGGTGCACACGGGCGGGTCACCGAAGTGCTGTCCGAGCACCTGCTGGAGGGGATGCTCGAGGGCTACGTGCTGAGCGGACGCCACGGCATCCTCAACACCTACGAGGCGTTCGCGCACATCATCGACTCGATGGTCGGGCAGTACGCGAAGTGGCTGGAGTCGTCGACCGACATCGACTGGCGTGCCCCCGTCTCGAACCTGTCGATCCTGCTGTCGTCGCACGTCTGGCGGCAGGACCACAACGGCTTCTCGCACCAGGACCCGGGGTTCCTCGACGTCGTCGCCTCCAAGCAGCAGGACCTCGTCCGGATCAAGCTGCCCGCGGACGCGAACACGCTGCTGGCCGTCGCCGCGCACGCTCTCGAGACGACGGACCGCATCGAGGTGATCGTCGCCGGGAAGCACCCCGAGCCGGTGTTCCTGTCGCTGCCCGATGCGGTCGAGCACGTGGCGGCGGGTCTGGGCGTCTGGGAGTGGGCCGGCACCGAGGAGTCCGTCGGTCGTGTGGACGTGGTGCTCGCCTGCGCCGGGGACGTCCCCACCGTCGAGGCCGTCGCCGCCGCGGACATCATCCGGCAGCACGCCCCGTCCGTCGGCGTCCGTGTGGTGAACGTCGTCGACCTGCTTTCCATCGGGGACCCCCGGAAGCACGAGCACCCGATCAGCGACGACCGCTACGACGAGACGTTCCTGCCGGGTACCCCGACCGTCTTCGCGTTCCACGGGTACCCGTCGCTCGTGCACCAGCTCACGTACCGCCGGCACGGGCACGACGACCTGCACGTGCACGGGTTCCTCGAGCGGGGCACGACGACGACGCCGTTCGACATGCTGATGCGGAACGAGATGGACCGGTTCGCGCTCGCGCACGATGCGCTGACGCGGGTGGACGCCGCGGCGCACTCGGATCTGCTGGGGCGGCTGACCGAGGCGCGGGCTGCCGCGCGGACGTACGCGTACACGACGGGCGAGGACCATCCGTCGATCGGTGGGTGGGAGTTCTCGGGGTGGCCGGTGGGCGACTGACGTCGTCGGTCCTCCACAGACTGGAGGCACGGATCACCTTCCACAGGACCGGTCACGCATCGCGCGTGGCCGGTCCTCGTGCGTCACGGTGGTCTGCATGGACGTCGGGTGGACGAGCGCAGTGGTGTCGCTCCTGAGCGCGTTGGTGGCCGTGGCGAGCGTCGTCGTCACGCTGGTCGAGGGACGGCGGGCGCGGCGGAATACAGAGTTCTTGGGACACCGCGACCACTGGTGGCAGCGTTGGTCGTGGGTGGTCGAGCGGGCGCTGTCGGACGACGAACGACGGCGTGACGCGGCCGCCCTGATGGTCGACGCGCTCATGACGCGGGCGTGGGTGACCGACGACGACAAGTGGGTCGAACGGTCGCTCGACGACCGCGAGACGACCATCGCGCGCAGGCGCCGGAACGGAAAGGAACCACCGGACGATGATCTCCGACGAGGATGACGCGAGCTTCAAGGCCCGACTCGACCGGATGGAGCGCCGGACCCCGAGTCTCCTGGCCCACCCGCACTACGGTCCGTTGGTCCGCGCGGCGGGTGACCTGGAGCGGCTCGCCGAGATGCGGACGGAGTGGCGGGAACGCGAGGAACGCGCTCGCGCCCGCAAGCTGCGGTGGGAGGCCTCGATCAGCGAGGGCTGAGCGGCAGTCTCGCCGGAGTGCCACGCTGGACCAGTGAGCGACCTCGTCATCCCGGCCCCCGCCCTCCCGACCGTCCCGACCTCGACCGGTGGGCGGTTCCCGGTACGACGGGTGTTCTGCGTCGGACGGAACTACGCGGCACACGCGCGGGAGATGGGGCACGACCCGGACCGCGAGCCGCCGTTCTTCTTCACGAAGCCGGCCGACGCGGTCGTCGTCGACGGTGCTGACACCCCGTACCCGAGCGTGACGGAACGGCTCGAACACGAGGTCGAGCTCGTCGTGGCGATCGGCACCGGCGGCGCGGACATCGCCGTCCAGGATGCGCTCGGGCACGTGTGGGGCTACGCCGTCGGCCTCGATCTGACCCGCCGCGACCTCCAGGCCGAGGCGAAGCGGCTCGGTCGGCCGTGGGACACCGCGAAGGGGTTCGACGAGTCGGCCCCGGTCGGTGTCCTCGTGCCGGCGGCGGACGTCGACCCGACCGCGGGGTCGATCGACCTCCGGGTGAACGGCGAGCTCCGACAGTCCGGCGACCTCGCTGACCAGATCTGGTCGGTGGCCGAGACGGTCGCCGAGCTCTCCCGCTTCGTGACGCTCGCCCCGGGTGACCTCCTGATGACCGGGACGCCGGAGGGCGTTGGCGTCGTCGAACGCGGAGACCTCCTCGAGGGTGCGATCACGGGGATCGGATCAATTCGCACCAGGATCATCTGATCCCCGTTTCCGGGGTGTGTCGGGGGCCTGGGAGCGTTCGCAGCACCGGCGAGTAGCAATGTCTCGACGCCGCTGCGGGGTGCGCGGCGTCTCCACACACGGGACACGTCGTTCGTGACGGGGCGTCGAGCGTGTCCGGACAACGGAGGTGACGCCGTGCAGGAACACGACCTGCTCGCGACGTCCTGGACATGGGCGGGCACCGAGCCGATCGCGGAGCGGATCCGCGCCGTCGGTGCCGCCGGGTTCGCGGGACTCTCGCTCACGCTCGGTGACCTGCACGAGGTGCGGGCGACCACCGGGTTCGCCGAACTCCGCCGGGTGCTCGACGGCGCCGGCATCGTCTGGGTCCAGCTCGGACCGCTCGAACAGTGGTGGACCTGCTCGGGGCGCACCGCCGAGCAGGACGCCGATCGCGGGGTCGTGCTCGAGGCCGCTGCGACCCTGAGCGCCTGGCAGGTCGTCGTCCGCGCCGACACCACGCTCCCGGGCATCTCGCCCACCGCGATGGTCGACGACTGGAACGACCTCGCCGGACAGGCCGCGAAGGTCGGCGCACAGCTCGTCCTCGAACCGGAGCCGTGGTCGAACCTGCCGACGGTGGAGCGGGCCTCGCGGTTCGTCGCTGCGGCCGGGCACCCGAACGGCGGGCTCCTCGTCGACGCGATGCACGCGTTGCGGGGCGGCTCGACGCTCGCTTCCATCCGGCAGGGCGTCGCTCCCGGGACGCTCGCGGCGGTCGAGCTGAGCGACGGGTTGCTGCACACCCCGGCGGGCATGACGCTCGCCGAGGAGTCCCGCGAGGCGCGGCACCTCCCTGGCGCCGGCGCGTGGGACATCCCCGGGTTCATCCGGACCGTGCGCGACCTCGGGTACGACGAGCCGTGGGGCGTCGAGGTCCGGACGGCGGCGCACCGTGCGATGCCGCTCGGGGACGCCCTCCGCACCGCCGCTGCGGCCACCCGCGCGGTGCTCGACGCCGCGGACGCCTACGGCACGCCGGCGGCTCCGGCCATGCCGACCACACCCGCGCCGACCTCCGCGGTCGACTTCGAGCCGCCGACGACACGACCGCAGACCAGCCCGCGGCGTGATGCCGACACAGGGACGCCCGCGTAGCCTCGGGCGCATGACCGACCACGCAGCACACGACGACGACCTGCTCCGCCGTTCGCAGGAGTCCATCGACGAAGCGAAGGCCGCAGCAGCAGAGGTCGTCGAGCCCGAGGAGGACGAACTCATCGACGAGGGCCTGCCGGTCCCCGATGACGCCGAACCGGCCGACGGCCCCGCGCCGGCCGCCTGATCGCGCTCCGCGCCGTCAGTCGATCTCGACGACGCGCACGGTGACGTCCACCGGGCGCCGGCCCAACCGGTCGGCGGCGGCTGCGACGACGGCGTCCCGCACGGCCCGGACGAGCGCGATCGTCGGCGCCCGGCGGTCCGAGGTGATCATCACCCGGATGCGAGCACCGTCCAACGGGTCCTGCACGAGCACCGCTCCACCGTCGCGCGGCAGGTCGAGCACCGACCGGATGTCCCGCACGAGTGTGGCGAGCTTCGGCCCCGGCGGCACGACCGACCGCACACCGGGCACACCGAGCACGACCTCGGTCAGTCCGCGCGAGACACTCCGCACGTCGTCGCTCATGGTCGTCCTCCGTCGATCAGGTCCGCCACCCGGACGGTGAGCGAGCGCACCGTGAAGGGAGCGTGCGCGGAGAAGGCCACGGCCACGAGTTCCCGGAGGGCCTCGGCGCGCAGGTGCACCGGCCCGTCGGCGGTCACCGCGATGGACACCTCGACGTCGACCGGGCCGCCCGGCACCTCGACGTCGCCGGTGAAGCGGGTCCGCCGGACGGTCACACCCGGGACGTCGTCACCGAGTGCCCGGACGAGTCCCCGCAGCGCACCCTCGGTCACGACGAGCGTCGATCCGGGGTCGTCGTCCGGTACCGGGATGTCCCGGCCCGCGTGTGCCGTGGTCCGGATGGACGTGAGCACGCTCGCGATCCAGCCGTCGTCCGCGCCGACGGCCTCTGCGTCGAGCAGGTCCCGCGACGCAGTCCGGAGCAGTTCGAGCCGACGGAGGGCGCCCGCGGCCTCGGGGTCGTCCTCGATGTCCGGGCGGACGGGAGCCCGGTGCGAGTCGAGGTAGTCCGACAGCTCTTCGAGGGTGAAGGCGCCGAAACGTTCGTCGTCGGTCATCGCCACCCCTCCATCTGTTCGAGGACACGACGCCGTGCCCGAGCCAGCACACCGCGAACCGTCACCTGCGACATCCCCGTCGCCTCGGCGATCTCGGCGTACGAGGCCCCACCGATCTCGCGCATCACCCAGACCGCGCGCGGACCGTCCGGGAGAGCCTGCACGATACGCGCGAGTTCCTGGACCTGCAGCCGCGCGCTCACCACGTCGTCCACAGGACGGTCGTCAGCGGACTCGGCCACTGCCTCCAGGTCGAGGTGGGGGTGCCGACGCCGGAGGCGGTCGAGCGCCTTGTTCGCGGCGATCCGGAACAGCCAGTTCCGCACCCGGTCGGGGTCGTCCACCCGGTCGATGCGCTGCCACGCCTGCAGCGCCGCCTCCTGCACGGCGTCGTCGGCCTCCCCGTCGCCGTGCCCGAGGATCCGTGCCGCGTAGGCGCGCATGTGCGGACCGTACCGGCGGATGAGCACACCGAACGCGACGGTGTCGCCGTCCGCGCTGCGTTCGACGAGGGAGGCGTCCGACAGGGACGCCAGGGAGTCAGCGTCGCTCAGGATCGACTCCTCGGTGCTGGTTCTCGGTGCTGGTTCGTGGGGATTTCGGGACGGAGCGTGACGAACGGTGCGTTGGTCACGTCATACATACGTGCCTACCAGGTGTGCTCTGCGCGCCCGGTACGAGAGCGCGTCGTGGCCGACCATCCCTGAACGGTCGGTCACGGCGCTTCGACGGCGGCCCGTGCGTTCCCTGATCCGGCGCACGGGTCGCCTTCCTACTCGTCGACCTCGTCGCCCAGGAAGTCCGCGTACGTGACCTCGGACTCCGACAGCGCGCCCGGATCGACCGGTGTCCTCGCTGACCGGTCCCCCGCGACCGTGACTCGTTCCTCCGCGGTGAACGGGGGCAGGTACTTGCTCGCGCTCATGCTCGCGCCCTTTCGTCCCGGTGAACGTAACAGCCCGTGACGGAATACCAGGCGATCAGGACGCAATCGTCCCCCGGTCGAGGGCCGAACGGGGGACGGAAGTTCGCCGCGGGCTGACCCCATGCGGACGCATGCTCAGGTCTCCCGGACGACGTCCGACGGGTCCTTGTCCACCCGCCATCCGCGCCAGGACGGCTGCCGCAGCCGACCGTCCGACGTCCACTCGGCGAACTCGACCTCGCCGACGCGCTTCGGCGTGACCCAGTGCGCGTCGCGTGCATCGGGTCGTGGGACGTCGACGAACGGCGAGGTCTTCCGTTCCAGTGCGTCGAGCACGGTGCCGATCTCGTCGAGGTCCCGGTCGCGGAAACCCGTCCCGACCTTCCCGATGTACTCCAACCCGTCGGGCCCGGGCACCCCCAGCAGAAGGGAACCGACGCCGCCGGCCCGTCGCCCGCTGCCCGGCTTCCACCCGCCGACGACCACCTCCTGCGTGGCATGGTGCTTCAGTTTGAGCCACGCTTCCGAGCGTCGTCCCTCGGCGTACTTCGACGACCGCTTCTTCGCGACGACCCCTTCGAGCCCCTGCTCGGCCGAGTCGGACATCGCGCGCGCCAGGTCCCCCTGGTACGCCGGTGGGACGTCGATCGCGCCGCCGGGTTCGACGACGGTCTCGAGGGCCTGCCGCCGAGCGTCGTAGCCGAGCCGCGTCAGCTCGTGCCCGTCCGCCTCGAGCACGTCGAAGAGCAGCAGGCGGACGGGCGTGGTCTCACGCGCGGCGTCGACCTCCCGCTTCCGTGTCAGCCCCATGCGGTTCTGGAGCAGCTGGAACGACGGGCGTCCCCGGTCGTCGAGTGCCACGATCTCACCGTCGAACACCCCGTTCACGCCGGCTCGGTCGCCGAGTTCCTGCAGCTCGGGGTACTGCACCGTCAGGTCGTCGTCGTTGCGGCTGCGGAGTGTCACCGCACCGTCACGGACGGTCGCGAGGGCGCGGATCCCGTCCCACTTCATCTCGAACGCCCAGTCCGCCGGGTCGAGGGTCGGTTCCCCCTTCGCGAGCGAGGCCTGCATGGTCCGGCGGTCCGCCGGCGCGGTCTCCGAGTCGGCGGCCCGGTCGATGCGGCCCCGCCCGTCGTGTGCAGCCGGACCGGGCCGGGAGGCGCGGCTCGGCTCCGCCGGTCGGCCACCGTCCGCCAGGCGGTCGGGCTGGTCCTTCGTGCGGTGGATCAGCCAGTTCTTCTCGTCGCCGTCACGGCCCCGACCACGGCCACGGGTGTGCAGGAGCGCCAGGCGGCGAGCGCCCCCGGTGCGACCGTGCAGGGTGACGATGACCTCCTCGCCCTCGCGCCACTTCTCGAGCTCGTACGTGCCGTCGTCCCAGATCGTGACGGTTCCGCCGCCGTACTCGTCCTTCGGGATCGTGCCCTCGAAGGCGCCGTACTCGAGCGGGTGGTCCTCGGTCTGCACGGCGAGGTGGTTCTTGCCTGGGTCGGTCGGTTCGCCCTTCGGCAGCGCCCAACTGACCAGGACGCCGTCGTGCTCCAGACGGAAGTCGTAGTGGTCACGCGTGGCGTGGTGCTCCTGGATCACGAATGTCGGAGTGCCGTCCTTCCGGACCGTCGGGGCGTCCTCGGGGACCGGTTCCGGCGTCCTCGAAGCATCGCGCTTCGCGCGGTAGGCCGCCAGCCGGTCGCGACCCGGCTGTTCGGCTTCGTTCGCCCGTTGGGTCCGGTCGCTGTCCCAGTGGCCGTGGTCGTCGCGCCCGACCGCCAACGAGGCGGACGCGACCGGGTGCAGGAAGTCCCCCCGCGCCTCCAGGCGTTCCAGCACCTCGTCCAGCGTGAGCTGGGCCAACCCGCGTTCCTCGAGTTCCTTCCAGGTGCGGGGCACCGCGACGGTCGGCCGGTCACGGCCGCGCAGCGAGTACGGCGCGATCGTCGTCTTGTTGCCGTTGTTCTGCGACCAGTCCACGAAGACCTTGCCGGTCCGTTCGGCGCGGCTCATCGACGACAGCACGAGGTCCGGCATGTCCTGCTCGAGCGCCTTGGCGAGCTCGTGCGCCACCTCGGAGACGTGCGTCGTGGTCGCGCGGCCGTCCAGTGCTGCGTAGAGGTGGATGCCTTTGGACCCAGAGGTCACCGGGTACGGGTCCAGCCCCATGCCGTGCAGGAGTTCCCGTGCCGCGACGGCCACCTCGACGCACTCGGGCAGGCCGACGCCGTCCCCGGGGTCGAGGTCGAGCACGAGCCGGTCGGGGTTCTGCTGGCCACCGCGGGGGCCGAACCGCCACTGCGGGACGTGCAGTTCGAGCGCGGCCTGCTGTGCCATCCACACGAGCGTCGGCAGGTCGTCGACGATCGGGTACTCGTTGTCGTGCTCGGAGTGGTGGATGGTGTGGTGCCGGACCCAGTCGGGAGCGGAGTCCGGCAGGTTCTTCTCGAAGAACACCTTGCCGTCCACGCCGTTCGCCCACCGCTTCCGGGTCACCGGACGGTCCTTCACGTGCGGGATCATCCACGGCGCCACCCGCTCGTAGTACTCGATCACCCGACCCTTGGTCGTGCCGGTCTCGGGGTAGAGGACCTTGTCGGTGTTCGTCAGCGCCAGGCGGCGGTCCCCCACCAGGACCACGGTCTTGCGTGCCGTCGGGCTCACAGCGCCACCCCGGTCGCACCGGCCACGGTGAGTGTCGTGCCCGAGGTGTACGACGACTCCGGTCCGGCCAGGTAGACGTACGCGCCGCCGAGCTCGACGGGCTGTGCCGGCCGGCCGAACGGGGTGTCCTGGCCGTAGGCGGCGATCTCGTCGCCCGGGTAGCTGATCGGTTGGAGCGGCGTCCACACCGGACCCGGCACGACCGTGTTCGCCCGGATGCCCTTCGCTGCGAGCTGGCGCGCCAGTCCGTTCGTGTACGTGATGATCGCCGCCTTCGTCGCCGCGTAGTCGATCATCCGGTCCTGCGGCTGGTACGCGGACACCGAGCTCGTCGTCACGATCGCGCTGCCGGGGGCCATGTGCGGGACGGCCGCCCGGACCAGCCAGAAGAGCGAGTACAGGTTGACCTTCATCGTCCGGTCGAAGTCCTCGGTCGACTGCTCGGTGACGTCCTCGTGCACCTGCTGGTGGCCTGCGACGAGCACCAGTGCGTCGAGCCCGCCGAGCTCGCTCACGGCGTCGCGGACGAGCGTCTCGCAGAAGCCCTCGTCGGTGAGGTCGCCCGGCAAGAGCACAGCCTTGCGCCCGAGGTCGCCCACGACGTCGCGCACCGCTTCGAGGTCGTCGTGTTCCTCAGGCAGGGCGTTCAGGGCGACGTCCGCACCCTCCTTCGCCATCGCGATCGCCGCCGCCCGCCCGATGCCGGAGTCGGCCCCGGTGACGAGCACCCGGTAGCCGGGCATCCGCCCCGTGCCGAGGTACGACGTCTCCCCGTGGTCGGGCTCGGGGTCCATCGCACTCGCCAGCCCGGATCCCTGCTGCGTCTGTGCGGGGAAGGGTGGGCGCGGGAACTGCGAGCGAGGGTCCTGCTTGTCGAGCTGGCTCATGCGCCCATCGTGCTCGCGGGACGGCGTCCGCGGTTCAGATCAGCGGCACCGGTGGACAGTCCCGCCAGCCCTCCGGGATGTGGAGGGTTGCGCGGGGAGCATCGAGCAGCCGTCGGACCCGGCCGTGCCAGCGCACCCAGCGGAAGCCGTTCACCGCGATGAAGGCGCCCCAGATGACGACGTTCCCCCAGGTCGGCCCAGCCCCGCCGGCCACGGCGCTCCACAGGAGCAGCGCCGCGACGACGGGCGCGCAGAGCGCCGAGAACCCGTTCATCCGGACGTCCTGACGGATCTGGGTCACCCGTGGTCGCCACACCCACTCCGGGACGTCTGCTGGAACGCTCCCGGCCCGGATCCACCCGTACGTCTCGCGGAACGCGTTCCGACCCCCGCGTGTGTTCCAGCCGATCACCAGGCCGAGCGGGACCACGATCGCCATGAGCGCGGCGCCGAGGACCAGACCGGCGACCGGGAGGTCCGCGTCGTCCCACCACAGGGCCGCGATCGCCGACCACGCGGCCACGCCGATCGCCGTCATCCCCACCAGCTGCCAGAAGCCGGCCCACCCGATGCTCCGTTGCGTCGTCATGCTCCGACGATAGCCCCACTGTTGTCCAGAATTTTTCATTCGGGCCGTGATGAGATTGCGCGAATCCCCCGGGAACCCGGGCGCGCGGACCGCCCCACGGGCATCATGTGCCCATGAGGTCGATCTGGAAGGGCTCCATCGCGTTCGGGCTCGTCAACGTGCCCATCAAGGTCTACGCGGCCACCGAGACCCACGACGTCTCGCTCCACCAGGTCCACGACGAGGACAAGGGCCGCATCCGGTACAAGCGCGTGTGCGAGTTCGGCCACGAGGTCGAGTACGCCGACATCCAACGCGCCTACGACGACGGCGACAAGACCGTGGTGCTGACGGCGGACGACTTCAAGAAGCTCCCCGAGGAGCAGTCCCACGAGATCGAGGTCCTCGAGTTCGTGCCGGTCGAGCAGGTCGACCCGATGATGTTCGAGAAGTCGTACTACCTCGAGCCCGACTCCCGCTCCCCGAAGGCGTACGTGCTGCTGCGCGAGACGCTGGCGAAGACCGACCGGCTGGCGATCGTGCAGTTCACCCTGCGTCAGAAGACCCGCCTCGGCGTGCTCCGCGTGAACGAGGAGGTCATCCTGCTGCAGGGCCTCCTCTGGGGCGACGAGGTGCGCGCCGCGGACTTCACGGCCCTCGACACCTCCGTGAAGGTCAGTCCGACCGAGCTGAAGATGTCGTCCTCGCTCGTCGACAGCATGTCCACCGACTTCGACCCCGATCGCTACACCGACTCGTACCAGGCGGAGCTGCAGCAGCTCATCGACGCGAAGCTCGAGGCCGGCGACGACATCGACACCGAGAAGACGTTCGGTGAGCAGCCGGACGACGACGAGGGCGAGGGCGGCGACGTCATCGACCTGATGGCCGCCCTGCGGGCGTCCGTGGACAAGAAGCGGTCTGGAGGCACGGGGTCGCGTTCCCGGAGCGGGTCCGGTTCCGCGAAGAACGAGTCCACTGCCGACGAGTCACCGAAGAAGGCGCCCTCCAAGAAGGCACCGGCGAAGAAGACGACGGCGAAGACGGCTCCGGCCAAGAAGCCCGCCGCGAAGAAGCAGGCCAGCTAGCAGCGTCGCTCGCAGGCGCTATCGCACGGCTTCGCACTCCCGGTATGCTGAGATTTCAGTCAGATCGAGGGAGATCTTCATGCCGGAGCGAATGCAGGTACTGGTCACGGTCAAGGCGGCACCTGAACCATCGAACTCGTACATCGACACGGTCTGTGTGGCTGGAGTGCGCATCGACGAAGAGCGACGGGAGTGGGTACGGCTGTACCCGGTGCCTTTCCGACACTTGTCGTCTGGGCAACAGTTCAGGAAGTACGACGTCATCGAGGTGGAGACCATTCCCGCGAGGAACGACACCCGACCTGAAAGCCGCCGGCCGATCTGGGATTCACTCAGGGTTTCACGGAACCTCAAGCAGAAAGCTGCCCGCGAACGGGTGTTGGCCGCGATGGGTGGCCCGAGTATGTGCGAACTGATCGCGGGTGTGCGCGACAACCGAGACGCCCAGTCGCTCGGGTTGGTCCACGTGGCCCACTTCGATCGACTGACGTTCACCAAGCACAAGGGGTGGAGCGTCTCCCAACTGCGTGCCGTGGAAGCCGCTGTCGCACAGCCGGCCCTGTTCGGCGAGTCAGAGTCGGCGCGCACGCCGCTGCAGCCTCCGAGATTCCTGGTGAAGATCCGCTACCGGTGCGACGCGTCCGCTTGCCCCGGCCACGAGCCGTCGCTGCTCGACTTCGAGCTCGCTGCGCTCCAGTACCACCAGCGACACAGCACGGACGACGAGCTCCGCGGCGCGATCGAGCGTAAGTTCGCCTCGGAACAGTTCAGCCCGGATCAGCGCACATCGCTCTTCGTCGGCAACATCGCCGATCCACCGAAGCGAAGGAGCTTCTCAGCCCTTGGCATCCATCGCGTACCGATCAGCTCCGACTGGGGATCGACACTCTTCTAGGCGGCGATCAACCGGTCGGCACCGAGTTCGCGGAGCACCAGCTCGCGGTGGCAATGGCAGTCGTCGGCCTCGAAGCAGAGCAACGCCACGTGCTCGTCGATGGCGAACGTTTGCACGATCTCCAGCGCGGCTCGACCCTCGTTACTCTTCAGCACTTCGACGTAGGCAGCACGACTCGTCTGAGCTTGTTGGCCGTGCGTCGTCGAGAAGCCCGCTCGATTGTCCTTGGGGTTTCCGAGAGCGCGGAGGTGGGTGTAGTCGATCCCCTCTGCAGCGAGTGCTTCACGCAGACGAGTCTTGGAGAAGCCGGGCTTCCGCGACAGCGGGTTCAGCCTGACATCGACCACCCGTCCGACACCGCGGAGGCGGAGGAGTGCGAGGAAGGAATCGAGGTCCGTGCCCTCGTACCCGACACCGGTCACGCGTCCCTGGCCCATCCTCCAATTGAACCATGCTCCGCAGCGACACGAGCCGGAAACACGGATCCGCGACACTGGGCACATGACTCCAGAAGAGCCTGGGGCCTTGTCGTCGCCACCCGCGACCGATGGCCCGCCCGTCACCGTCTCCATCACCCGCCTGGTCGAACCCGAACGGATCCCCGACGTCACCCGCTGGGTGCAGTCCGGCGTGAACCTCGCGAACCGCTACCCCGGCTTCCTCGGCTCGGGGTGGGTGCGGTCGCACGCGACGAGCCGCGAGTGGCACATGCTGTACCGGTTCGCCGACCACGACTCGCTCGCCACGTGGGAGAACTCCGACGACCGGCTGCGGTGGCTCGACCTCGGCCGTGACCTCGTGGTGGAGTCCCGCGTCGAGAAGCGCACCGGGATCGAGGGCTGGTTCGACGCCCCGGCCGATGCTCCGGCGTCGAGCGCTCCCCCGCGGTGGAAGCAGGCGGTGAGCATCTGGTTGGGGTTCTTCCCGGTGAACCTGGCGTTCACGTACCTGGTCGGTTGGCTCGTCCCGGCGTTCGGACACCTGCCCGTGCTGCCCCGGGTGCTCGTGACGACGCTGGTGCTCACCCCGATCATGACGTTCTGGGTGCTCCCCTTCGTCACCCGGATGATCCGCCCGTGGCTGCTCGCCCCGCCGAGGAACGGCTAGCCCAGCACGCTCAACTGGTCGAGCCGTTCGAGGATGACGCCCTCGCGGAGCGCCCACGGGCAGATCTCCAGCTCGGGCAGGTCGAAGATGTCCAGGCACACCTCGGCGACGAGCGCACCCGGCACCACCTGGTGCGCGCGGCTCGGCGACACCCCGGGCAGCTCCCCCAGTTCGGCCACCGACATCGTGAGCAGCGACGGCAGCTTCGCCCGGAGCACGTCCCCGTCGAGCGCACGCGGCACGAGCGCCCCCGCACCGGAGGGCGCCGCACCGCAGATCCGGGCGATCGAGCGGAAGGTCTTCGACGTCGCGACCGCACGGTCCGGCCGCCCGGCGCGCAGCAGCAGGCCGGCGTCGCGGGCGATCTCGACACGGATCTCGTGGCGGATCCGGCGAACGTCGTCCTCGGTCGGCGTGCCAGCGGCGAAGTACGAGCGGGCGAGCCGGGCGGCGCCGATCGGCATCGACCACGCGACGTCGGGGGTTTCGTCGCCCCCGCCGGCGATTTCGAGCGAGCCGCCACCGATGTCGAACACCGCGAGCCGCCCGGCCGACCAGCCGAACCACCGCCGCACGGCGAGGAACGTCAGGCGCGCTTCGTCCCCACCGGACAGCACGGCGAGCTCGACCCCGGTGGCCTGTTCGACGTGGGCCAGGACGGCCTCGGAGTTCACCGCGTCACGCACCGCCGAGGTCGCGAACGCGAGCATGTCCTCGCACCCGCGTTCCTCGGCGACACGGACGGCGTCGGCGACGAACTTGGTCAGGGCCTCGACGCCCGCTTCCGTCACCGCACCGGCGTCGTCGAGGTGCTCGGCGAGCCTGAGCGGCTGCTTGAACGACGACGCCGGGAGCGGCGCGGCGCCGCCGTGGGCGTCGACCACCAGGAGGTGGCCGGTGTTGGACCCGATGTCGAGGACTCCCACGCGCATGCATGCAGAATACCGGCGCGCGAGGGCCTGGAGGCACGGATCACCGCGCCAGGAACGACTCCAGTTCCGCGGTGGTCGGGTACGACGCCTGTGCGCCCGCCTTCGTCGCGGCGTACGCCCCGACACCGACGGCGAAGCGTGCCGCGTCGACGAGGGCGTCCCCCGCCGCGAGCCGCAGCGCGACCGCACCCATGAACGCGTCGCCGCAGCCCGTCGTGTCGACCGGCTCAACGCGGACGGCGTCGATCGACACCGGCTCGTCGTCGCCGTCGTGCACGGTGCAGCCCGCGCCGCCCCGGGTCACGATCGACCGCTGGACACCGTGGTCCCCGAGCTCGGCGGCCTCGTGCTCGTTCACCAGCAGCACGTCGGTCAGCTCGAGGAGCTCGGCGGGCACGGCACCGAACGGGGACAGGTTCGTCAACACCGTGACGCCCGCGGCACGAGCGGCACGGGCGGCGGCGAGGACGACGTCGATCGAGACCTCGAGGCAGATGCCCAGGACGCCCGCGTCCTCGAAGGCATCCGACGGCACGTCCGAAGGTGTCAGCGTGGCGTTCGCGCCGCCGGAGATCACGATGGTGTTCTCGCCCGACGCGTCGACGGTGATGACGGCCGTGCCGGTGGCCACGCCCTCCCGGACGGCGACGTGCGTGACGTCCGCACCCGCCGCCGCGACGGAGTCGCGGAGCAGTACACCGTTCCCGTCGTCGCCGACCGCACCGATCATGCGCACCGTGCCCCCGAGCCTCCCGGCAGCCACCGCCTGGTTGGCGGACTTGCCCCCCGGCAGGATGGCGAGGTCGGACCCGTGGAGGGTCTCACCGGGCTTCGGGAAGCGCTCCGTGCGGACCACCAGGTCCGCGTTGAGGCTCCCCACGACGACGATGCCGGTCATGCGGCGGCTCCTGTCTCGGCCGAGGCCGGGCGCGGGATGAGGAAGGACGTGGCGAGTGCCGCGCAGGTGATCACGGCACCGAGCAGCATGCCACCGGAGTACCCGGCGGTGCCCGCGGACCCGCCGGTCCCGAGCGCGATCTGCAGGGCGGGCAGGACGGCGAAACTGATGCCGGCACCGAGGTTGAACGCACCGGCGTTGAGGCCCGGCAGGAAGCCGGGGTTCGACTCCGGGGAGAGCACGATGCCGAGGCCGTTCAGGATGATGTTCGCGATGCCGGCGTAGGTGATGCCGATGAGGACCGTCGCCGCGATGAGCACCGGGAGCGAGTGCACCCCGACGAGCGCCATCACCACGGTGGCGACGATGCTGCCGACCAGGCCGACGCGCAGCACGGCGCGGTACCCGAGCGTCGGCGCGAGCCGGCCGGCGAACGGTCCGACGATCCAACCGACCAGCGCGTAGGGGGTGAGGAACGCGAGCGAGGCGAGGTCGGCCTCCATGCCGAAGCCCGCGTCACGGTTCTGCGCGAGGCTCGTGACGAGGCCGTTCACGACGGCGAACACACCCGTCATGGTGAGCAGGGTCGTGACGAGGAGCGCCCAGGTCGCACGGCGCTTGAGGAACCGCGTCTCGACGAGCGGCTCGCGCACCCGCGACTCGACCGCCCAGAAGACGCCGAAGGCCACGAGGGCGAGGACGATCCCACCGACCACGAGCCCCCAGTTCGCGGATGTGAGCTTGCCCGCCTCGTTGAACGCGGTGAGCAGTGCGCCGACGCTGATGACGAGCGGGAGCACGCCCCACCAGTCCATCCGTGTGCCAGCCGACGGCTTCGACTCGACACCCCACGCCGCGACCATGACCGCCGCGATGACCGTGACGATCGCGATCACCCAGAAGATCCCGCGGAACCCGAAGTGCGTCGCGATCCAGCCACCGGCCAGGGCGTCGACACCGGCGATGCCGCCGTTCACCGCGGTGAGCAGACCGAGCGCGGCGCCGTACCGCTTCGGGTCGGCGATCTCGTTGCGGAGGATGAGCAGCCCGATCGGCACGACCGGGCCGGTCACGCCCTGGATCATGCGGCCGACGAACAGCATCGGCACGTTGACCGCGAGGGCGGCGACGACGCTGCCGACGAGCATCACCGCGAGCATGCCGAGCAGGACGCGCTTGCGACCCACGATGTCGGACAGGCGCGGCAGGAACAGCGAGAACAGCGCGGCCAGGGTGAAGAACAGCGTCTGCGACAGGCCGATCGTGGCGTCGTCGGTGTGCAGCTCGCGGGCCATCGTGACCAGGGCGGGGCTGAGCATGCTCGCGTTCAGCTGGAACGCGATGCAGGCTGCGAGGAGCGCGGCGGTGAGAGCGCCGATCGACTTCTTCGTCGACGTGGTGGTCATGGCGGTCAGATCTCCGGGGTGGTGGCGGTGCGAGGGGTCCAGCCGGTGTCGGACGTCTCGCCGATGCGCTCGAGGGCGTCGACGACGAGGTCCCAGAACCGGCCGTGGTCGAGCTCCATCGCAGCGCTCGTGCGGCAGTCCTCCGGCGCGGGCGCGCGGAAGTCGGCGACGGTCATGCCGAGGGTCAGGGTGCCCTGCGTCTCGATGTGGATCGGCACCTTGACGGCACGGACGACGGTCGGGTCGATGACGTACGCGACGGCGCAGGGGTCGTGCACGGGCGGGGAGTCGAAGCCCTGGGCGTCCTTGTACGTCTGGCCGAAGAAGTCGAGCAGCTCGCCGACGAACGCGGCGGGGGCGGTGCCGACGGCGGCGATGCGCGCGGCGACCTCCGGGGTGGCGAGTGCCTGGTGCGTCAGGTCGAGGCCGACCATGACGACGTCCCAGCCCGCGTCGAAGACGATCGAGGCGGCCTCGGGGTCGATGACGATGTTGAACTCGGCGACCGGGCTCCAGTTGCCGACGTGCACGCCGCCACCCATGAGCACGACCTGCTTGACGCGCTCGACGATGCGGGGTTCCTTGCGGGCCGCGAGGGCGATGTTCGTCAGGCCACCGGTCGGCACGAGGGTGACGGTGCCGGGCTCGTGCGACATGACGGTCTCGATGATGAGGTCGACGGCGTGCCGCTCGTCCAGCTCGAACGACGGCTCGGGCAGCATCGGCCCGTCGAGGCCGCTCTCGCCGTGGATGTCCGGGGCGACCTCGATGTCGCGCAGCAGCGGACGGTCGGCGCCGGCGGCGAACGGCACCCCGGTGATCCCGGCGATGCGGGCGACGGCGAGGGCGTTCCGGGTGACCTTCGGGAGCGTCTGGTTCCCGACGACGGTCGTCACGGCGAGGAGCTCGATGTCCGGGTTGCCGTGGGCCAGCAGGATGGCGACGGCGTCGTCGTGGCCGGGGTCGCAGTCGAGGATGATCTTCTCGGGCACTGGCGTGCTCCACTTCTTCGGGGATGAGGTCTGGGCCCGACGTGGTGGGGATCCGCGGCGGAGGATCAGCTCCCGCGGCACGTCAAGCGTTTGACATCAGAACACGTCAAGCGCTTGACGTCAACTTGGTCGGCACCTTCCGACGCGGCGCCCGACCTCGCGCACCGCCGGTCGGTAGCATCGTCGGGTGCCATCCTCCGCCCCTCCCGGCCGCCGTGTGACCGCAGCGATGGTGGCGGAACGCGCCGGCACGAGCATCGCCACCGTGTCCCTCGTCGTGAACGGCAAGGAGCGCGGGCGGGTGTCCGAGCCGATCGCCGCCCGGGTGCGTGACGCCGTCGATGCCCTCGGGTACGTCGTCGACCACGCGGCGAGCTCCCTGGCGCGCGGCTCCGGCGACCTGGTCGTCCTCATCGCCCCCGACCTGTCGAACCCGTTCTTCGCCGAGGTCATCCGCGGCGTCCGGGACACCGTCGGCGACCGCTTCCAGCTCGTGCTCTCCGTGACCGAGCGCGGCGCGCAGCCCGTGGCCGCCGACGTCCGACGCTTCGAACGACTCCGGCCGGCGGGGATCCTCGTCGACGCCCCGGCCGCGGGCGAGTCGATGACCGCCTCGGTCCCGGTCGTCCTGCTCGACGCCCCCGGTGGTGCCGAGGCCGTCAACTACGACCTCTCCCCCGGTGTGCACGAACTCGTCGCGCACCTGCACGAGCGCGGGCACCGGCGGGTCGGCTACCTCGACGGGACCTCGCGGGCGGCGACGTTCGGCGTCCGTCGGGAGCTCTTCGAGCAGGAGTGCGCCGCGGTCGGCATCGAGGTCTCCGAGGTCACCGCCCGGGCCGACCTCACGGTGGACGCCGCGGCGTCGGCGACCGAGCACGTCCTCGAGGCCTGGCAGGACGACGATGTCACGGCGATCGTCGCGGCGGCGGACACGCTCGCGTACGGGGTCCTCCGGGTCGCCGGACGACTCGGCATCGCGGTCCCCGGCGAACTCGCTGTGGCGGGCTTCGACGACCTGCCGTCGTCCTCGGTCACGGCGCCGGCCCTGACGAGCGTCGCGCTCCCGGGCGCGGACCTCGGACGGGCCGCTGCGCTCCGGCTGCTCGCGACGCTCGACGGCACCGCGCCCGAGGCAGCGGCGCTGCCCGCGCGGCTCGTGCGCCGCGCGAGCACGGGCGCGTAGCGCCCGGCGCACGCGGCGGTTCCTGTCGCGAAAGCGACGATGTTCCGCGACCACTCGGCGACCGTCCCGCCAGAGCGACAGATGCCCGCCGGGATCCAACGGAAGACTGTCGCTTTCGCAGGACAGCGGCGGTGGGCGCGGGCGATGGCGGCCTGGAGGCACGGTGCGGGGCCGCCCCGCGCCTCCAGGCCGGCGCTGGTCGCGACCACTGCGCCGAAGCGACAGATCGGCGCAGCCGCGGCTCGTCTGTGCCGGGAAAGCGACAGTCCCCCGCAGGGATCCTGCGGGGGACTGTCGCTTTCGCGAAGGTGGGCGGATCGGCCTAGCGTCCGTCGGACTCCGCCGACTCGGACACGGGGGCCGCGTGGCCCGCGCGCTGCGCGCGCTCGAGCTCGTCGGCCTCGGCTCCGCCGACAGCCTCGCCGCGGGCGACCATGCCGGCCGTGTCGGAGAGCGTGATCTGCGGCAGGAAGAGCGCGAGCAGGAACGCCACCGCGATGAACGGCAGCAGGTACCAGAACACGGGCGCCAGGGAGTCGGCGTACGCGTTCACGATGCCGTCCTGCACGGCCTCCGGCAGCTTCGCCACGGTCGCGGGATCGATGCTGCCCGCCGACGAGGCCGCGTCGGTCGCCGATCCACCGGCACCACGGAACACGTCGGTGAGCGACGTCGTGAGCCGCGCCGTGAAGAGCGCACCGAACACGGCGGTCCCGAGGGAGGCACCGACCTCGCGGAAGTAGTTGTTCGTCGAGGTGGCGGTCCCGACCTGCTCGGCGGGCACGGCGTTCTGCGCCACGAGGACGACCACCTGCATGATGAGGCCGAGACCCGCACCGAAGACGAACAGGTACGCGCAGATCAGCCAGATCGGGGTGTCCGCCGCGAGCTGGGTCATGGCGAGCATCGCGAGGGCGACGAGGATCGTCCCGATGATCGGGAACATCCGGTACCGGCCGGTCTTGGTGATCAGGTTGCCGGACGCGATCGAGGTCCCGATCAGGCCGACCATCATCGGCAGCATCAGGAGACCCGAGACCGCAGCCGAGGTGCCTGATGCCATCTGCAGGAACGTCGGGACGAAGCCGATCGCCGCGAACATGCCGATGCCGAGCACGAGGCCGATGCCGGTTGCGAGCAGGAAGGTCCGGTTCCTGAAGAACGACAGCGGCAGGACCGGGTCCGCCGCTCGCGACTCGACGAGCACGAGGAGCGCGGCCGACACGACGAGGCCGGCGAACCAGGCCCAGGTCTCGAGGGCGTCCCAGCCGTGGTCCTTGCTGCCGCCGAACTCCGAGAAGAACACCAGGCACGTGGTCGCGGCGGACATGAACAGCACGCCGAGCACGTCGATGCGCTTCGTCGCCTGCTTGCTCGGCAGCGTGAGCGCGAACCACGCGACGAAGAACGCCGCGATGCCGACCGGGATGTTGATGTAGAACGCCCAGTTCCAGGTGAGGTGGTCGACGAAGAAGCCACCGAGCAGCGGGCCGCCGATCGCCGAGAGGCCGAAGATCGCACCGAGCGGGCCGAGGTACTTGCCGCGCTGCGAAGCGGGGACGATGTCGGCGATGATCGCCTGCGACAGGATCATCAGACCGCCACCGCCGAGGCCCTGCATCGCACGGAACACGACGAGCTGGGTGAAGTCGCCGGCGAAGGCGCACCCGGCCGACGCGATGGTGAACAGGGCGATCGCGATGAGGAACAGGTTGCGGCGACCGAGGACGTCACCGAACTTGCCGTAGACGGGCATGACGATGGTCGAGGCGAGCAGGTACCCGGTCGTCAGCCAGGCCTGGTGCGCGACACCGCCGAGCTCGCCGACGATGGTGGGCATCGCCGTGGAGACGATGGTCTGGTCGAGGCTGGAGAGCAGCATCCCCGCGATCAGTGCGGAGAAGATGATCCAGATCCGGCGCTGCGTGAGGAGCAGCGGCCCGTCGGAGCCTGGGCGGGCACGCTTGGTGGTGCCCGGCGCGGTGGCGCTCATGGTGTGGTGTCCTGTCCGGTCGTGATGGCCGCCCTGAGCAGGCGGAGGTTCTCGGTGAGCAGTGCGTCGAACGCGGGCGAGGTCGTGTCGCCGAAGTAGGTCTCGGCCGTGACCTTGAGCAGCCCGGCCGCCGCTTCGGTGACCAAGCGTGCCCGACGGTCGTCGGTGTCGTCCCAGCCGAACCGCTGCCGGACCGCGTCGGTGACACGGGCGAGCTGCACGTCCGTCGCCGAGAGGAACTTGACGACGAGCGCGGGCTCCCGCTCGAAGACCCGACGGACGAGGGCTTCGTCCGCCCGGTCGATGCCGACCCGGTGGAACTGGTCGATCGCCAGCGCGACGATCGAGTCGAGCGGGTCCAGGTCGGACGGTACGATCCCGCCCGCCGCGTACCGCTCGACGGCCTCGACGTCGGCGTGCAGCTCGATGCCGAGGACGACGTCCTCCTTCGACGCGAAGTGGTTGAAGAAGGTGCGTCGGGACACCCCGACCGTCTCGCAGAGCTGCTCGATCGTGAAGCCGTGCAGCCCGTGCTCGACCGTCGCTCGGCGCGCTTCGACGATCATGCGTCGGCGCAGCGCACGGGTGCGTTCGGTGGTGCTCACCGAGCAAGAATTGCACTATCAACCTGATAGTGCAAGAGCAAGAACGCCCCTACAGCGCCTTCTCGAAGCAGAACGACCACGGCATCGTCGCGGCGTAGGGCTCGTACACCGGGATCCGCGTCCAGCCGGTCTTCTCGTAGAGCGCCACGGCTTCGGGCTGCTTGTCGCCCGTCTGCAGGATGAGCCGCCCGGCCCCCTGCTCGCGCGCGACCTGCTCCCCCTCGGCGAGCAGGGCCGTCGCCGCGCCCTTGCCCCGGGCCGCGGCGAGCACGATGAGGCGCTTCAGCTCGACCTCGTCGCCGAGTCGTCGGACGGCGATGTGCCCGAGGGCTTCGCCGTCCTCGTCGATCGCGAGCAGCGAGGTGATGATCGTCGCCGGGTCCACGGCGAGCGCCCGACCACGCGCAGCCGTCACCGCCGGGTCCTCGTCGCCGTTCGATGCGCCGTAGCGCTCGTGCATCTCCTCGTCCATGCGGGCGCGGAGCGCCACTCCTCGGGGGTCCTCCCACGCGACGCGTTCGATCGTGATCACGACGGACGATCCTGTCACGGATGCCAGCGTCGGCGCGAGGCGAGGGCGGCGATCGGACCGTCCCCGGCACGCAGCGCCGCGAGCACGGCTGCCGCGTCGTCGTACACCTCGGCCGCACCGGCACCGCGGAGTTCGTCGCCGCCGATCCCACCGGTCATCACGCCGATGCAGGTCACGCCGACCCGGCCGGAGGACTCGACGTCCCACATCGCGTCACCCACCATCACCGCTGCGTCGGCGTCGACGCCGGCCTTGCGGAGCGCGACCTCGATGATCCCGGGTTCCGGCTTGGCCTGCTCGACGTCCTCGGAGCTCGTCACGGCGGTGATCCACCGCTCGGCGTCCAGCAGGTCCCGCAGCCGCACGAGCTCGTCCTCCGGTGCGCTGGTGGCGAGGACCACGGCGTGCCCGGCCTCGGCGACCGCCTGCAGGAGCTCGCGCGCTCCCGGGAGCAGTCGGAGCCGCGGCTGGTGCTCGGCGAAGTACGCCGAGTGGTACTGCTTCGTGGTGTCCCGGGTCTCGTCCGAGGCGCCCGGGAGCAGTTCCTCGAGCAGCTTCGCGGAGTCCATGCCGATCGCGCGGTGGATGTGCCAGGCGTCGACGGACTCGCCGACCGCCAGGAACGCGCGCCACCAGGCGTCGATGTGGGCGTAGTTCGAGTCGACGAGGGTGCCGTCGATGTCGAACAGGACAGCGGTGGAGGGTGCGTCCGGCATCCCTCCACCCTGGCCTGGAGGCACGGATCGCCTCTCAGGGGCGACCCGCGTCCGTCAGACGGTGATCGACCCGCCTGCGGGCAGGATCCGCACCGGCACCGGTCCGAGACCGTCCGGGCCGAGGAACCGCGCCGCGGACTGCTGCCCGAGTTCGCTGAGCATCGCCTCGTGGATCTGCACGGCGTGCTCCGGGGAGACCGCGCGGACGTAGTCGACGGCCTCGGCGGTGCTCGTCCACGGGCCGCTGGTCGGCAGCAGCAGGGTCTGCACCGGGACACCGGGCACGAGGTAGGCGTCACCCGGGTGGAAGACGCTGCCGTTCACGAGGTAGCCGACGTTCGCGATCGTCGGGATGTCGCTGTGGATGACGGCGTGCTCCTCGCCGAAGACCTGCACGGAGAACGGGCCGACCTCGAAGGAGTCACCGGCAGCGACGGCGGCGACGCGGCCGTCGTGCGCGCCGAGCTGGTCGACGATCCCCTGCGGACCGCGGACCACGAGCGCGTCGTTCGCGTCGAGGGCTGCACGGACGGCGTCGACGTCGAAGTGGTCGAAGTGCTCGTGGGTGATGAGCACGGCGGCGGCGGCCTTCGCGAGGTCGGCGCCTTCGGGCGTGAAGGTGCCCGGGTCGATGACGAGCGTGGTGCCGTCCTGCTCGAGGACGACGGTGGCGTGGTTGTACTTCGTCAGCTCCATGTCCCCGAGTGTACAACCGTGTTGTACATCTCGGGACTTGATCGGGATGAGAGGTCGTTCACCGTTCCAGGCGCGCTGCGATGCGGTGGAACAGCTCCGGCACCTGGGCGAGCGCCGCACGCTCCGCCTCGGACAGCTCCGACCCGATCACGGACGCGAACGCCCCGGCACGGGCGCTCCGCTCCCGGAGCATGACCGTGCGGCCGGCGTCCGTCAGCCGGATGACCGAGACCCGTCGGTCGCCGTCCGAGACGCCACGTTCGACGAAGCCGCGGTCCTCGAGCTCGGCCACCGTCCGCGACTGCCCCTGGTGCTTCACGCCACGGGCGCGGGCGAGTTCGGCGATGGTCTGCGGCCCCTGCCGGTCGAGCAGGCCCAGGCTCGCACTCTGCGCCTGCGGCAGCTCGTCGGTGAGTGCCCGGGTGGCCCGCACGATCCGCCCGATCGACTCGCGGAGTTCCTCGGCGAGGTCGTCCGGGGTCGTCGTCATGCCCTCGACCGTACCGCCGCCGCCCCGGGCGGGCGACGACGCCGGACGTAACCCGGTGCCGGACAGGGCGTTGCGGGACGAAGTGTGACGCGCCTCCAGGCCGGATCCGCGGCCATCGGCGCAACGCGACGCAATCGTGGGACACGACCCGTCACGGAGGATGCGGAGCCCGCGACGACGCCCCGATCATCGGGTCCCATGACCACCGTCACCCCCGCACCAGCACGCACCGGCCGCGCCTCGGACCTGGTCGACGCGCTCGGACGCCAGCACCCCGGCATCGACGTGCGACCCGCCGGTCGCGCGACCAGTTCCTGCCGGTACGACGCCGGCACCACGCCGCGGAACGGCGCACCCGTCGAGGGCGACGGACCGGCCGTGGCCTTCCCGGCGGACGCCGGCGAGGTGCAGGCGATCGTCTGCCTGGCCGGCGAGCACGGCGTCTCGATCGTGCCGCGCGGCGCCGGGTCCGGGCTCTCCGGGGGCGCGACCGCCGGACTCGACCAGCTGGTCGTCTCGACCGAGCGCCTCGACCGGATCGTCGAGGTCTCGCCCCTCGACGGGGTCGCGGTCGTCGAACCGGGTGTGGTCAACGCGGCGCTCAACGTCCACCTCGAGCCGTACGGGCTGTTCTACGCACCCGACCCGGCCAGCTTCGAGATCTCGACGATCGGCGGCAACATCGCGACGAATGCCGGGGGCCTGCGCTGTGCGGGGTACGGCGTGACGCGCGAGTCGGTGCTCGGCCTCGACGTCGTGCTCGCGGACGGCAGCCTGGTCTCCGTCGGCCACCGGTCGGTGAAGGGCGTCAACGGCCTCGACCTGACCTCGCTGTTCGTGGGCTCGGAGGGCGTGCTCGGCATCGTCGTCCGGGCGACCGTCCGGCTCCGGCCGATCCCGGTCGCGCGCCGCACGGTCTCGGCGTTCTTCCCGAGCACCCTCGCCGGACTCGACGGCCTCGACGCGATCACGCTGTCGCCGGTGCAGCCGACCGTCGTGGAGTTCTTCGACGAACCGAGCCTCACCGCCATCGACGCCTTCAGCCGCACCGCGCTGCGGGACCGGGGCGCGTCGCTCGTGCTCGTCGAGCTCGACGGCTACGGCATCGACGAGCAGACCGCGGACCTGACCACGGCGCTGACCGCGGCCGGCGCCGTCGTGACCGCCGAGACCGACGAGGACGGCCACGCACTGTGGGAGCTCCGCCGGCACGGCCGCGGGCACACCGAGCCGCAGTGGTTCGTCGGCGAGGACATCGCCGTGCCGAAGTCCCGCCTGCGCGACGTGTACTCCCGGTTCGCCGAGCTCGAGGAGCGCTTCGACGTGCGGGTCTCCGCGGTGTCGCACGCCGGTGACGGCAACCTCCACCCCGCGATCACCCGAGCCATCGGCGACGCCGACCCCGCCGACCGCCCGGCCGCCCTCGACGAGGCCGCCACCGAACTCGTCCGGATCGCCCTCGCCGTGGGCGGCACCGTCACCGGCGAGCACGGCATCGGCACCGTGAAGCGCGAGTGGGCGGCACTCGAGCTCTCCCCGCGGCACCTCGCCGCCCAGCGTGCGCTCAAGGACGCCCTCGACCCGGCCGGGCTGTTCAACCCCGGCAAGGCCATCTGACCCTGCCCAATCCCTGCCCCACCCGATCTGACAGGAACCCCATGACCGACTCACCCCGCTGGCGCCGGCCCCTCGCCGGTCTCGCGATCGCCGCCGCGGCGGCCCTCGCCCTCACCGCGTGCTCGTCCGGCTCGCAGGCGTCGTCGACGTCCTCCGGCAAGCCCGTCGAGGGCGGCAACCTCACCTTCCTCATCCAGGGCTACGACAGCGGCTTCGTGTCGAGCAAGAGCGCGATCTCGAGCTACGAGGGGAACCTCTGGGGCGAGATCACCGACAAGCTCGTGTACGTCGACGCGAAGGGGAAGACCAGCCCGTGGATCGCCAGGAGCTGGGACCAGTCCGACGACGCGAAGCACTTCACCCTGCACCTCAAGAAGGGCGTGACGTTCTCGGACGGCACCGCGCTCGACGCCCAGGCCGTGGTCGACAACATCGACCTCTGGGCCCACGGCGACGCCGACCGGGGCATCAGCAAGGTGGGCCTCTTCCCGTCGAGCACCTTCGTCGGGGCGAAGGCGACCGACGACCACACCGTCGAGGTCGACTTCTCGTCGCCCGCCCTCGGGTTCATCCCGACGCTCGGGTACCACGGTTCGATCCTGCTGTCGCCGAAGACCCTCGCGCTGCCCGTCGACCAGCAGGCCGACCTGTCGAAGGAGATCGGATCCGGGCCGTTCACGGTCAAGTCGGTCAAGGAGGGCGAGGAGTACGTCCTGGCGAAGCGCAAGGACTACGACTGGGGGCCCGCGGCGCTCGGCCACGCCGGTGCGCCGTACCTCGACACCCTGACCTACAAGGTGATCAAGGACGAGTCGGTCCGGACCCAGGCGGTCGTCGCAGGTCAGGCAGACGTGTCGTTCAACGTCGAGCCGCAGGAGATCGACTCACTGAAGTCCCAGGGCTTCACGGTCGCGACCCCACGCTACCTCGGCTTCACCGACGGCTTCAAGGTCGACACCACTGCGTTCCCGACGAACGACGCCGCGGTCCGCAAGGCGATCCAGATCGGCATCGACCGCAAGGCGATCCTGAAGACCGTGTACACGTCGGACTGGCAGGCGGCGACGTCGTTCATCCAGGGCAACGTGCCCGAGGTCGCCGACGAGTCGAAGCTGCTCGCCTACGACCCGGACCGTGCCGAGCAGCTGCTCGACGACGCCGGGTGGAAGAAGGGCTCCGACGGTGTCCGGCAGAAGGACGGCAAGGACCTCGAGTTCACGCTGTCCCCCAACCCGTTCGTGCCGTCGACGCAGGCCGAGGACGAACTGATCGCGCAGCAGCTCGCGAAGATCGGCGTGAAGGTCCGCCTCAAGGTCGTCGACGTCGCCGGGTACGCCGCGGTGCAGGCCTCCGACCCGCCGCTCTACCAGACCTCCCGCAGCTTCGTCGACGTCGGGACGGTCGCCGGGGTGCTCACCAGCCAGAACGGCGGCGAGGACTGGTTCGGCCTCGGCACGAGCGACGCGAAGCTCAACGAGCTGTCCACCGCCGTGGCCACCGCCTCGGACGAGACCGCCCGCAAGAAGGTCGCCGCCGAACTCCAGCAGTACGTGCTCGAGCAGGGCTACTTCGTCCCGACGGTGCAGCTCGTCCAGCGCCTGTACCTCATCTCGCCGAAGGTGCACGGGACGAAGTACAACGGTCTCGCGTACGCGAACTTCGCGACCGCCTGGATCGAGCGGTAGCCGTGTCGTACCTCCGCTACGCGCTGCTGCGGGTCGCGCAGGCCCTCGTCGTGGTCCTGCTGGCGTACGTGCTCACCTTCCTGGTGATCAGCGTGCTGCCCGGCGACGCGGTCACGAACGCCCTACGAGACCCCCAGAGCGGCCTCAGCGAGCAGGACATCGCGAAGATCGTGTCCTACTACGGACTCGACCAACCGGTGCTGCTCCAGCTCTGGCTGTCGCTGTCCCGGTTCGTGGTCGGACAGCTCGGGTTCTCGCTGCAGTCGAACCTGCCGGTCGCCCAGGTCATCGCGGGTTCGCTGCCGTCGACGCTCGTCCTCGCCGGCTCGGCCCTGGTCGTGTCGATCGTCTTCGCGGTCGGCATCGCGTACGGCTCGCAGTACGCACCGGGCGCCTGGCTCCGGAACGCGCTCCGGTCGGTGCCGTCGTTCTTCCTGTCCGTGCCGAACTTCGTGATCGGTCTGGTCCTCATCTCGTGGTTCGCGTTCCAGCTGCACACGTTCGCGGTGATCGAGCCGGACAGCCCCGTGGCGACGTTCTTCGCGGCCGTCACGCTGGCGATCCCGGTGTCCGCGCCCCTCGCCGAGGTCCTCATCGCCAACCTCGACCACGAGTCCCGGCAGGAGTACGCGATCGTCGCGCGCTCCCGGGGGCTGTCGCAGGCGGGCCTGTTCGCCCGGCACCTGGTGAAGCCGTCGCTGCTGCCCGCGGTGACGATGGTCGCGCTCGTCGTCGGGGAGCTGCTCGGCGGGTCCGTCATCACCGAGACGATCTTCGGTCGGGACGGCATCGGCGTGGTCGTGCAGAAGGCCGTCACGACGCAGGACGTCCCGGTGCTGCAGGCCGTCGTGTCCCTGGCCGCGGTGGTCTTCGTGGTCGTGAACCTGCTCGCCGACCTCGTGTCGCCGTTGCTCGACCCCCGCATCTCGCTGCGGGCGGCGTCGACGAAGGCACGCGCCGCGACGGAGCTGGTGCCGGCATGAGCGCGGACCTCACCACCGTCCGGGTGACCACGTCCCCAGCGGTGCGGACGGGGAAGCGCCGGCGCCGCCAGGTGGTCCCGCCGACCGTGCTCCTGTCGTTCGCGGTGCTCGTGGTCGTGCTGCTGTGGTCGCTCGCCCCGGGGGTGTTCACGGGACAGAGCGCCGTCACCGGCGACACCGCGGCGAAGCTCCAGGCGCCGTCGGCCGCGCACTGGTTCGGCACCGACTACCTCGGCCGCGACCTGTACGCCCGGGTGGTGCACGGCACGGCGTCCTCGGTGACGAGCGCCCTCGTCGCGGTGGCCATCGGCCTGGTGGTCGGCGGCCTGATCGGGCTGGCCAGCGGGTTCCTGCGCGGCTGGGTCGACGTGCTGCTCGGTCGCGTCGTGGACGTCCTGCTCGCGATCCCCGGATTCCTGCTGGCCGTCGTGATCGTCAGCTCGCTCGGCTTCCACACGATCAACGCCGCGGTCGCCACGGGCATCTCGGCCATCGCCGCCTTCGCCCGGCTCGCCCGCGCGGAGACGCTCAAGGCGCGGGGGGCGACGTTCGTCGAGGCCTCGACCCTCGCCGGCGGCTCCGGTGCGCACGCCCTGTTCCGGCACGTGCTGCCGAACGCGTACCGGTCGGTGCTCGCGCTGGCCGTGCTCAACATCGGCACGTCGATCCTGGTGATCGCGTCGCTCGCCTTCCTCGGCTACGGCGACGCCCCACCCGCGTCCGACTGGGGGCTCCTGGTGGCCTCCGGCAAGACGTACCCGACGGCGCCGTGGCTCGTCTACGCCCCGGCCGTCGTCATCGTCCTCACCGTGCTCTCGGTGAACCGGATCAGCCGTTGGCTGCGGAAGGCAGGTCGGTCATGACGGTCCTGGAGGAACGGATCACCACGGACACGCTGCTCACGGTGCGCGGGTTGACGGTCGCGTACGGCGGGACCGAGGTCGTGCACGGCGTCGACTTCACCGTCGGCCGCGGGCGCACCGTCGCCGTCATCGGCGAGTCCGGGTCGGGCAAGTCCACGATCGCGAAGGCGGTGCTCGGCCTGCTGCCCGCGGGCTCGACCGTCAGCGGCTCGGCGGACTTCGCGGGCGACGACCTCGTCACGCTGCCCGACCAGCGCTTCCGGACGCTCCGCGGACGCCGGATCGGGTTCATCCCGCAGGACCCGGCGACCGCGCTGAACCCGGTCCGGACGATCGGCTCGCAGGCGCTCGAGGCGGCCGCGCTCACCGACGCCCCCACCACCGAGGCACGACGGGCCGCGGTGCTCGCCGTCTTCGAGCGCGTCGGACTCACCGACCCCGAGCGGGTCTGGCGTTCCTACCCGCACGAGCTGTCCGGCGGCATGCTCCAGCGTGTGCTCATCGGGCTCACCGTCCTGCCCGAGCCGGACCTCGTCGTCGCCGACGAGCCGACGAGCGCCCTGGACGTGACGATCCAGAAGCGGATCCTCGACCTGCTCCAGCAGCTCCGGGCCGAGCGGGGCATCAGTCTGCTGTTCATCACGCACGACCTCGCCGTCGCCGCCGAACGGGCCGACGACCTCGTCGTGCTGCGGGACGGCGTCGTCGAGGAGCAGGGGCCCGCCGCCGAGGTGTTCCGCGCCCCGCAGTCCGAGTACGCCCGGCTGCTGCGCGCCGACGTGCCCGCGCTCAGCCCGGACCGGTACCGGTCCGGCGACGTCGACCGCACCGACGCCGGCCCCGATCACCCCGCGCACATCTCGGTGTCCGGCGTCGCCCGGCACTACGGCCAGGGCGACCGCACCGTCCGGGCCGTCGACGGAGTCTCGTTCGACGTCCGCGCCGGGACCACGCACGCCCTCGTCGGTGAGTCCGGTTCCGGCAAGACCACCACCGTCCGGATGCTGCTCGGCCTCGAACGCCCCGACGCCGGGGTCATCGCCGTCGACGGCGCCGAGGTGCACGGACGCTCGAAGGCCGAGCTGCGCCGGGTCCGCCGGCAGCTGCAGCTCGTCTACCAGAACCCGTTCACGTCGCTCGACCCGACGTGGCAGGTCCGACGGATCGTCGGCGAACCGCTCGACCGCTTCCGGATCGGCACGCGCGCCTCCCGGGCGGCGGCCGTCCGCGAGGCACTCGAGTCCGTCGGCCTGGACGAACGGTACATGCGCCGGCGTCCCACCGACCTGTCCGGCGGGCAGCGGCAGCGGGTCGCGATCGCCCGCGCCCTCGTGCTCCGGCCCGAGGTCGTCGTCCTCGACGAACCGACGAGCGCCCTGGACGTCACGGTGCAAGCCGGGATCATCGGACTGCTCACCCGACTGCAGCGCGAGCTCGGACTCACCTACCTGTTCGTCTCGCACGACCTCGCGCTCGTCCGGCAGGTCGCGGACACCGTCACGGTGCTGCGGCACGGCCGGGTCGTCGAGTCCGGCGCGGTCGAGCAGGTGTTCCACGACCCGCAGCACGAGTACACGCGCACCCTGCTCGACGCCGTCCCGGCAGCCAGCTGAAGGAGAAGCCATGACGATCACCACCGCCAGCACGAAGCCGTCCCTCATCCGGGCGTTCACCGCGCCGAAGGGGTTCGGCGACCAGACGCTGCGCGACCCGCGGCCCGACGCGATCGAGCTGCTCGGCGGCATCCCCGACCCGGGGGTGCTGCCCGCGGCCGAACTCGCCGAGGCCACGGCCCGCGTGCTGTCCCGTCCCGGCCTGCCCGCCCTGCAGTACTCGCGGACCGCCGGCATCTCCCCGATCCGCGAGTGGATCGCCGCGCGCGAGGGCGTCCCCGTCGACCGGATCGTGATCACGAACGGCGGGTTCCACGGCCTCGCCCTGGCGATCCAGGTCGTCCTCGAACGCGGTGACCTCGTAGCGGTCGACAACCCGGTGTTCCCGCTGTTCCTCCGCGGGCTGGAACTGTCCGACGCCACGACGCTGCCGATCCCGGTCGGCCCCGACGGACTCGACCTCGACGCCCTCGAACGCGCGCTGGAGGCGGGTGCCCGACCCCGTGCCCTCTACACGGTGCCCGACTTCCACAACCCGACGCAGGGCACGCTGCCGGCCGCCGGGCGGGAGCGCCTCGTCGCCCTCGCCGAGCGGTACGACTTCGTGGTGTTCGCCGACAACCCCTACCGCGAGCTCTGGTTCGGGGACGGACCCGAACCCGTCGACGCCTTCAACCACTCGGAGCACGTCGTGCACGTCAACACGTTCACGAAGACGCTCGGCCCCGGGCTCCGGCTGGGGTGGATCGTCGTGCCGGAGCGCTTCGTCGAGGACGTCGTCGCGCTCCGGAGCCGGCAGGACTCGCACAGCTCGACGTTCGTGCAGGCGGTCATCGGCGAGCTCGTGACCGCGGACGAGACCCTGTTCGACCGCACCCTCGACCGTGCCCGTGCGCTGTACCGCGGCCGCGCGGAGACCCTCGCCTCGGCACTGGCCGACGCGGCCCCCGGCGTCTTCGAGGCGACCGTCCCCGGCGGCGGGCTCTTCCTCTGGCCGCGGATCGCCGACGACCGGATCGACGCCGATGCCCTCGCAGTGGCGGCGAGCGCCGAGGGCGTCGAGTACCAGCGCGGCGGGTTCTTCCCGTCAGGGCCGGGCACCGACGCCGACCGGCACCTCCGGCTGGCGTACGGCCACGTCGACGAGGAGCGGCTGCGTCTGGCGGCGACCCGACTCGGGCAGGCCGTCGCGCGCTTGTGACGTGACCCGGGACGGACTGGAGGCGCGGTGCCAGCTGGCACCGCGCCTCCAGTCCGCCATGGGGTCACCCCCAGGGCACGTCCGGTTGGATCGGTGCATGCTCCGTGTGTCCGTCGTCGTCCCCGTGCGGGACGACGCCGCGCATCTCCGGCGGTGTCTCGACGCCCTCGCAGCGCAAACGGTGCTCGCCGACGAGATCGTCGTCGTCGACAACGGGAGCACCGACGACAGCGCCGCCGTGGCCCAGGCCGCGGGGGCACTCGTACTCACCGAACGGGTCCGTGGAATCGCCCGGGCCTCGGCCCGCGGCTACGACCGGGCCGCCGGCGACGTCCTGGTCCGGCTCGACGCCGACTCGGTCCCGCCGCCCGGGTGGATCGCCGACGCGCTCCGACTGCTCGAGGACCCCGAAGTCGTCGCCGTCACCGGTCCCGGGCGCCCGCACGACGGCGGAGCGCTCGTCGCGCGGCTCTGGGACGCCGTGTACATGCGTCCGTACTTCGCCCTGATGTGGGCGGCGCTCGGACGGCCGCCGTTGTTCGGGTCCGCGATGGCGATGCGCCGGGGCACCTGGCTCGCGGTCCGTTCCCGCTCGCACCGCCTCGACCCGGAGGTGCACGACGACGTCGACCTGAGCATGCAGCTCGACCCGGCGTGGCGCGTGGTGGCCGACCCGGCCCTCACGGTGCAGGTCTCCGCGCGGCCGCTGTCCGGTCTCGGGTCGGCGGTGCTCCGGACGCGGCGGGCGTTCCACACGTTCCGGGTGAACGGGCGTCGGGCGAACCCGGTGCGTCGGTGGGCGAGGCGGGCGCGGGGCGCGGTGCGGCGGCGGGCCGTGACCGGGTGGTGGCGGGCGCGCTGACGCGTCAGATCACGGACGGTAGTCGCGCGGATCGTTGGGGTTGTCGAGGGGCAGCTGCCTCGGCCAGGTACGGCCCTGCGAACCAGCGAGCGCCCCGACGGTCCCGCGCCACACGGCGATGAGGACGGTCGGCAGCCAACCGTGCTGCTTCGGATCGGCGAACCCGTCGTCACCGTACGGCCGGTCCCAGTCCGGATCACCCATGCGCCCTCCTCGGTACGACACCGATGCTACGGGCGCGCGCTATCCCGTTCCGCGGTGCCAGGACACGGTTCGGTGACGACCGGCGGCGCGGACCGTGCCGGAGCCTAGGATCCGGACAAGGGCACCCGGACCGGGGGCGACGAGGGGGGACGACATGCGACGACGGACCAGTACCGGGATCACGGCGGCGGTCCTCGTGGGCATCGCGCTGACGGGGTGCGCGCAGGGCTCGGCAGGCGTGGCCACCAGTCCGGCGAGCACGACCGGCGCCGGCGACGCCTCCGGGGGCACGAGCAGCCCGACGGCGTCGGCGAGCGCCACCCCGCGTCCGACGTCCACGATCACCGCCGTTCCCGGAGTGGACGACGACACCGGGCACCTCCCCGACTCCTGCTCCGGGCTCATCACGGCCGGCAAGTGGGACACAGCGTTCGCGGACGCCCCGCTCAACGACCCGGCGGTCGTCGGGGACCCGGTGCAGACGCCGAAGGACGACCTCACCCCGGTGCTGCAGCCCGATGGCAAGCAGCTGTACTGCGTGTGGCGGGACCCGCGGGCGGACACCACGTTCCTGTCGATCCGGGTCGCGGTCGTCGACTCAACGAAGGCCTACGCGCACCTGGAGTCGGCGCTGTCGGGCTACGACTGCTCCCTGGACGGGTACGGGTACCGCTGCCAGAAGATCTCGCAGAACAGCCAGTACCCGGTCACCGACGGCGACACGTACTACACGCGCGGTGACGTCGGCATCCACATCCAGCAGTCGAACGTCACGACCTCGGGGTTGCTCGACGACGTGATCAGCCACACCTTCTAGCGGAGCGCGACCCAGACAGGGAAGGCAGCGGCGGCGCTCCACGCCTGGGGGCGGCAGGCGGCCGGGTACGGGGCCGGTCGCGTGACGGCGGACGCGTCGTCGCCGGCGTGCAGCTCGGGCATCCGGAAGTCGAACGCCACCGCCGCGGCGAGGAGCTGCTCGGACAGGACCCGGGCCTCGTCGTGGTGTCCGGACCGGGTGAGGCCCGCGATCACCACGGCGGTGTCGTGCGCCCAGACGGTGCCCCCGTGGTAGCTGAGCGGCCAGTACCCGGCGGCGGTCGTGGAGAGTGTCCGGAGGCCGAAGCCGCTCGCCAGGTCCGGGTTCACGACGCGTGCCGCGACGACGGCTTCTTCGTCCGGGGTGAGCAGGCCGGTGCCGAGCAGGTGGCCGATGTTGCTGGTGGCCGAGTCGACCGGGCGCTTCTGGGCATCGAGGGCGATCGCCGGGTAGCGGCCGACGTCGTCCGCCACCCAGAAGGCGTCGCGGAACCGATCGGCCAAGCGTCCGGCCCAGGCACGCCACTCGTCGCCGCCGGAGCGGCCGAACGCGTCCAGCAGATCGGCGCCGTGGACCGCGGCCTCGTGGGCGTAGCCCTGTACCTCGCACAGGGCGATCGGGCCGTCAGCGAGGGTGCCGTCGCGCCACTGCACGCTGTCGCCGGAGTCCTTCCACCCCTGGTTCGCCAGCCCGCGGCCGGACTCGTCGACGTACTCGAGCAGCCCGTCGCCGTCCGCGTCGCCGTGGTCACGCATCCACGTCAGGGCGCGCTCGAGGTTCGGCAGGAGCGCCTCGACCTCGGCATCGGGGAGCCCCGCGCGCCACGCGTCGTGGAGCAGGCACACCCAGAGCGCCGTAGCGTCCACGGTGCCGTAGTAGAGCGGTGGCAGGGAGATCTCGTCGTTGTCGACCGGCAGGGACGCCTGGCGCAGCTCGTGCATGATCTTGCCGGGCTGCTCGGCGGTCGCGGGGTCGTCCGCGGTGCCCTGCAGTGCGGCGAGGACCCGGAGGGTGCCCCCGGCGATGCTCGTGTCGACGGGCAGCAGGAAACGGGCGGCCCAGATCGAGTCGCGCCCGAACAGGGTGAAGAACCAGGGGGCGCCGGCCGCGAGGAACTCGCCCTCGGGCCGCGCCAGCCGGAGTGCGTCGAGGTCGTCGACGGCACGCTCCAGCCATCGCCGGAGCCGGTCGTCCTGCACGCCGGTGGGGACGTCGAACGGGCGCGGGGTGGTCACCCCCGAGACGACGGCGTCGGGGGTCTCGACGGCGCAGTCCCACTCGAGCTCGACCCGGTGTGCGCGGTCCGTCCGCCAGCGCAGGACGACGTCGCCGTCCTCGACGCGGACGGATGCTCCGGGAGCGTCGAGCCGGACCCGCACGGATCCGGAGGTCCACGTCGCGGTCTGGTCGGTGGCGTCCGCGCGGACCGGCACGGGTCCGTGGCCGCCCTTCACCGCGTCCATCCCGGCTGCATCCGGGGTGATCCGGACCGTGACGACGAGCGGCGCGGTGGTCGCCTCGGGCCGCCGGAGCCGATCGGTGACGAGCAGGCGCTCCCCGATGCCGTCGACGCGCACCGTCCGACGCCGGTCGAGACGGACGTCCGGGTCGGCGCCGGCGCCGTCGAGGCCGCGCAGGAGTCCGGTGAAGACGACCTCGCGGGCACCGGCGGGCACGACGGCGATCGGCTCCACCTCGGTGTGCTCGACGCTGACGCGCACGGCGGAGACGACCCGTTGGTCCCCGGTCCAGTAGCCGTGCACGGGATTCGCGCCGATCGCGCCGTCGCGGCCGGACCACGCCTGCGTCGGTGCCGCGATGACGGCGACCTCGGCGTGGAGCAGGGGCTGCAGCGGGACACTCGGGACGGTCGTGGCGGCGGGGGTGGTGATGGTGGAGGTCATGGGGCTTCCTCGTCGACGAGTTCGGGGGACGGGGTCCAGGCGCTGGGCGTCCAGGTCGGTACGGTTCGGGGTGCGTCGGGCAGCCGACGCACGGAGAGGGCCTCGGCACGGATGCCGCTCGGGTCGCCGGTGGCTCGGGCGATCCGCACCGCCCGGCCGCCGTCGTGGTCGGCCACGGCCTCGACGAGCGTCGACGACCGTCCGCGGTAGAGGACGCCGACGCCCTCGTCGAGTTCGATGCCGTCGGGGAGGTCCCCGCCGGCGACGGCTGCACGGAAGACCGGCGACCGGTTCGGGTCCGAGTCGGTGTGGACGCCGAGCGAACCGGGCACGAGACCGAGTCCGTCGGCGACGACCGACGGCTGCGGGCCGTGGCTCTGGGTGACACCGCCGCCGTGCCAGCACAGGGCGCCTGCGGATCCACCGGCGAGCACGACCCCTGCTTGCCAGGCCTGGCGCAGGACGTCGTCGAGACCGTGGGCACGCCACACGGCGAGCAGGTTGACGACGGAGCCACCGGAGACCCAGACGACGTCGGCGCCGAGGACGGCGTCCCGCAGCGACGGCACGTTCCGTCTCGGGAAGAACCGCAGGTGCGACGCATCGACCCCGACCGCGCGGGCCGCCGCGAGCTCGGCCCCCTCGACCGTCCGTTGGTCGCCACCGGCGGTGTTCACGTGCAGGACCCGGGGCGCACGACCGTCGGGGACACGGGCGAGCCGGATCGCCTCGAACAGCAGCGGACCGTACGCGGAGTCGTCCCACTCGCCGCCGATCAGTCCGCCGCAGGTTGCCAGGATCGTGGGCTCGGTCGCGCTCATGCCGGTGTGCTCATTCCTTGACCGCCCCGTCGCTGGAGTTCATGATCCGCTTCTGGAACACGAAGAACGCGACCGCGACGGGGATCGTCATGACGAACGCCGCCGCGAGCTTGACGGGGTACTGGTTGCCCGCGCTCAGCGCTCCCGACGCCAACGACGCGACGCCCTTGGCGAGGGTGGTGAGCCCGGGCGAGGACGACGACACGATGAAGTGCGGGAGCTCGTTCCACGACGCCTGGAACGACAGGATCGTGATCGTCACGACGGCAGGTCGGGCCATCGGGAGCACGATCGACCAGAACGTGCGGAACGTGCCGGCGCCGTCGATCTTCGCCTGCTCCTCGACGCTCACCGGGATCGATTGGAAGAAGTTCTTCATGATGAACACCCCGGCGGCGTCCACGAGCAGCGGCACGATCATGCCGGAGTACGAGTCGTACATGCCGAGCTGGTTGATCACGAGGAACTTCGGGATGAGCAGCACCACCCCGGGGACGGCCATCACCGCCACCAGCGCGGCGAACACCGTCTGCCGACCGCGGAACCGCAGCCGAGCCAGGGCGTACCCGGCGAGCGAGTCGAAGAAGATCCGGCCGAGCGTGACGAACACCGCGACGATCACCGAGTTCATCGTCCAGATCCCGAAGTCGGAGTTCTGGAACAGCGACCCGAACGCGGCGGCGGTCCACGTCGTCGGCAGGGCCAGCGGGTGCAGCGAGGCGTCCTGGTCGGTCTTGAACGCGTTCACGATCGCGACGTAGAACGGCAGCAGGTAGACCACCGCGATCGCGATGCCGACGACCAGCAGCGCGATGCTGCGCGGGGTGAGCCGGCGTGGCCGCCGGCCCGGGCCGGGCGCCTGCGTGACGGTGGCGGCGCGGAGGTCCGGCACCGTGCCTCCAGGCCGTGCGGAGGTGGGTGTGCTCGTCATCGCACCGATCCCTTCTCGATCCAGCGCATGCGACGCCGGGACACCGAGCGCTCGCGCAGCGCCCAGCGCTGCAGCAGCGTGAAGACCACGATGATCCCGAACAGGATGAACGCGATCGCCGCACCGACACCCCACTGCTGGCTCTGGAACGCGGACGTGTACGACAGGTACGCGGGCGTCAGCGTCGTGTTCGCGGGTGCCCCCTTCGTGCCCGTGTAGATCTGGTCGAAGATCTGCCACGTGCCGATCAGACCGAGGGTGAGCACCGTGAAGAGCGTCGGTCGGAGCTGCGGCAGGGTGATCCGCCAGAAGCGGGTCCAGGCCCCGGCGCCGTCGATCATCGCCGCCTCGTCGATGTCCGGCGACAGGTTCTGCAGCGCCGCGAGGAACAGCAGCATGAACGTGCCGCTCGTCGTGAACACTGCCAGCAGGATGAACGCGGTCATCGCGACCGAGGGCCCGGCGAGCCACTCCCACCACGAGATGCCGAGCAGGGTGTGGTCGGCGAGCACCGCGGGCGGGTTCCCGGCACCGAGGTGGAACAGGCCGGTCGGCTCGTTGAACCAGTTCGGCCCGTTCACCCCGACCCAGCTGATGATCTTGTTGACCGCACCGGTCGACGAGAACAGGAACAGCCAGAGCACGGTGATGGCGACGGAACTCGTCACCGAGGGGAAGTAGAACGCGGTCCGGAAGAACCCGCGCCCGCGCAGGGCCCGCCCGTTCACGAGGAGGGCGAGACCGAGCGCGACGGCGGTCTGCAGCGGCACGACGAAGACGACGTACCAGAGGTTGTTCCGCAGGGCCGTGCCGAAGTTCTGTTCGTCGAGGCCGCCACCACCGAGGATCTTCGCGTAGTTCTGCCCGCCGACGAACGAGACGTCGGAGGAGAACGGGCTGCCGACCCCGTGCCAGTCGGAGAGGCTCACCCACGCGGCCATCAGCACCGGAACGGCGAGGAACAGGCCGAGCACGATGATCGTCGGCGCGGTGAACAGCCAGCCGGAGACGGCTTCGGCGCGGTTCTTCCGGGACACCGGGTCAGCCCTTCAGCGCGGCGGCCATGTTCTTCTGGACGCCCTCGAGCAGGGTCTTCGTGTCGGTCGACTGGAGACTGCCGAGCTTGGAGTCGAAGTCGGCGATGACGTCCGCGGTGCCGGCCTTGTTGGGCACGCCGTGGGCGCTGTCCGCCTCGTCGAGGAAGGCCGCGTACTGCGGGTACTCCTGCTTCCACTTGCTCGCCGCGGACTCGACCGACGGCATGACGCCGAACGCCTTCGCGAACGACAGCTGCTGCGTCGTGCTCGTCATCTTCTCGACGAAGTCCAGGGCCGCCTTCTGGTTCGGCGAGTCCTTCGCGATGCCCCAGCAGTTCGTGAACTGGAGCGTGCCGGCGCCCTTCGGGCCCTTCGGCAGCTGGACCACCTTGTAGTCGACGCCCGGGTAGCTCGACGACATCGCGCCGGTGAGCCAGTTGCCCTCGACGGTCATCGCGGCCTTGTCCTTGCCGAACGCGTCGCCGCCCCAGCTCTCGCCGAGGTCGCTGGAGAACTTCGTGGAGCCGTCCTGGAGCAGGCCCTTGACGTAGTCGAGCGCCGTGACGTTCGCAGCCGAGTCGACGGTGGCCTTCGTCTGGTCGGCGTTCGTGAGCGCACCGCCGGCCTGCGCCATGAAGGCTCCGAGGCGCTCGTACTGCGGGCTCATGGTCAGGCCCACGCGCCCGTCCTGCGTGAGCTTCTGCGCGACGCTGGCGAGTTGGTCCCAGGTCGTCGGGACGTCGCTGTCGGTGAGCCCTGCCGCCTTCCAGTCCTTCGTGTTGATGAACAGCGCGAGGGTGGAGAAGTCCTTCGGGGCGCAGTAGAGCTGGTCGTCGACGGTGAACGACTTGGTCAGGGTCGGGTAGAAGTCGCCCTTGTTCGACAGGTCGTCGCCGTACGCCAGGAGCGAGCCGTTCGAGGCGTAGCCGGTGAGCGCCGAGGTGCTGACGTAGAACACGTCGGCGGGCTTGCCGGACGCGAAGCCCTGCGCGAGCTGCTGGTCGAGGTTGTTGGCCGGCTGCACGGAGACCCCGGTGCCGGAGGACTTCGACCAGGCGGCGGCCGCGCTCTTCACGGCCGCGGTCTCGGCGTCGCCGGACGATCCGATGAGGACGGTGAGGTCCTCGTCGCTGGAGGTGAGCTTGCCGGCGCTGCCGGTGGCGTCGCCGGACCCGCTCCCGCTGAAACCGGAGCCGCAGGCGGAGAGGGTCAGGGCTGCGGTGAGCGCCATCGCTCCCGCGGTCAGCATGCGTGCTGTGCGTCGTTGCATCGGGTGGACTCCTCGTCGAGTGTTCGGGTTCGATCGTTCAAATTTGATCGATCAAACGAGATGACCATACACCTCGGAGGCGCTACGGTGAACCCCATGACGCACCCCGCCACCGTCGCCGACGTCGCCCTCGCGGCGGGGGTCTCCCGGCAGACCGTGTCGAACGTGCTGAACCGGCCCGAGGTGGTCCGACCGGCGACGCTCACGCGGGTGCAGGCCGCGATCCAGGACCTCGGGTACCGCCCGCACGCCTCCGCTCGGCGTCTGCGGACCCGGCAGAGCTCGACGCTCGGCGTCCGGCTCGAACCGGTGCACGGCATCTCCGGCGCCGTGCTCGACCGGTTCCTGCACGCCCTCGTCGAGAGCGCCGACGAACGCGGGATGCGGATCCTGCTCTTCACCGCCACCGACGTCGACGACGAGCTCACCCACATGGAGCGGCTCGTCGAGGGGTCCGACGTCGACGGGTTCGTGCTCACCTCGACGTTCCACGGCGACCCCCGTGCGGCCTGGCTGGGCGACCGCGACATCCCCTTCGTCACCTTCGGTCGGCCGTGGGGTCTGCCCGACATGGACGCCGCCCCGCACCCGTGGGTCGACGTCGACGGACGCTCCGGGCTGCGCGAAGCCACGGACCACCTGTTGGTGCAGGGCCACCGGCGGGTCGGGTTCCTGGGGTGGCCGAGTCCGTCCGGCCAGGGCGACGAACGGCGCCGCGGCTGGCAGGACGCGATGCGTGCGGCCGGGCTCCCGGACGCCGACGGTCTGACGTGCGAGGACGACGTCACGGCCGCCACTCGCACGGTCGCGTCGGCGATCGACGGCGGAGCCGGGTTCGACGCACTGGTGTGCGCCTCCGACACGCTCGCGCTCGGCGCCCGGTTCGCGCTCGGCACCGGGGTGCCCGTGGTCGGGTACGACGACACCCCGGTCGCCGAGGCGCTCGGCATCTCGAGCGTGGAGCAGCCCCTCGTCGAGGTCGCCTCGGCCGCGGTCGAGCTGCTGATGGGCGCGGGGCGGTCCGTGCTGCCGGCGACCACCGGACACCGGCTCCTGGCGCCACGGGTGGTCTGGCGCGGCTGATCCCTGCTACGAGCCGCGTGTCGGACGAGCTCGCACGTGCGCCCGCTCCCCCTGCGGCCCGTACAGGCAGAGCACCTCGGTCACCTCGTCGGTCACGTTGCCGATCCAGTGCGGGGTGTGCGTGTCGAACTCGGCGACCTCACCCGGCCCGAGGTCCAGGTCGTGCTCCCCGAGGACGAGCCGCAGTCGGCCGGAGAGCACGTAGAGCCACTCGTAGCCCTCGTGCGTCTTGAGCGACGGTTCTCCGCCGGGTGAGTTCGGCGGGAACAGCTGCTTGAACGACCGCACGCCCCCGGTCCGTCGGGTGAGCGGCACGACCACCCGTCCGCCGTGCAGCTCCGGCTTGAGGTGCACGCGCGGGTCGCCGGTCGGCGGCGCTCCGACGAGGTCGTCGAGCGGCACCTGGTACGCGCCGGCGAGCGGCAGGAGGAGTTCGAGCGTCGGCTTCCGCTGCCCCGACTCCAGCCGCGACAGCGTCGAGACCGAGATCCCGGTCTCCGCCGCGAGGACGGCGAGCGTGACGTCGCGGTGCGCACGCAGGGCGCGGAGTCGGGGGCCGACCCCGTCGACCACCTCAGCGGTCGTGCGTGGGGTGACCCGTTCCTCCCGGCCGTGCGTCATGGCGACCATGTTGCCAGAGCAGCAAGCATCGTTGCCAGGACCGCACGGGCTCTCGCAGGATGCACGCATGCGTGATCACTACGACGTCATCGTCATCGGCGGAGCTGCCGCCGGCCTGTCAGCAGCACTCATCCTCGGTCGCTCCCGTCGCTCCGTCCTCGTCGTCGACGCGGGCGAACCCCGCAACGCGCCCGCGGAGGGCGCGCACAACTACCTCGGGCGCGAAGGCGCGTCGCCGTCGGAGCTGTACCGGATCGGGCGCGACGAGGTCGCCGCCTACGGCGTCGAGGTGACGGCCGGGAGGCTCGTGGCCGCGTCCGCCACCGACGGCGACGGGATCGACCCGGTCGGCTTCTCGGTCACCCTGGAGTCCGGCGCGGTCGTCACGGCGCGCAGGCTGATCGTCGCCTCCGGCGCCGTCGACGTCCTGCCGGAGGTCCCGGGGCTCGCGGAGCAGTGGGGGCGCGGTGTCGTGCACTGCCCGTTCTGCCACGGGTGGGAGGTCCGTGACCAGCGCATCGGCGTCCTGGTGACGACACCGAACGGGGTGCACCACGCGCTCATGTTCCGGGCGCTGAGTGAGGACGTGACGGCGTTCGTCACCGATCCGACGCTCGTCGACGACACTGCCACGGCCGGTTTGCATGCCCGCGGGATCAGGGTCGTGAGCGGTCCGGTGACGCGGGTCGTCTCATCTGCGGGGATGTTGACCGGCGTCGAGCTCGGGTCTGGCGAGGTCGTCTCGCTCGACGCACTCGCCGCTGCCAGCACCGTCGAGGCCCAGGTCGGGTTCCTGTCCGGGCTGGGCCTCGAGGCGGTCGACCAGGTCATTGGCGACGTCCGGTTCGGCAGCGCCCTGTCGGTGGACCCGGCCGGGCAGACGTCGGTCAGGGGCGTGTACGCCGCGGGGAACGTGACGTCCCCGATGGCCACGGTCATCGCGTCCGCCGCTGCCGGCACGCAGGCCGGCGCGGCTGTGCACGGTGACCTGGTGCAGACCGACCTGGCGGCGGCGCTGGCCGGCGTGGGCGGCTCGGTCTGACGCCTGGTGCGAGGTCAGTCGACGCGGTAGCCCGCCTGGGCAGCCAGGAGCGGGGCGAGTGTGTACAGCTGGTCGGCGCCGATCGTGGCGCCGCGGAACCCCTCGAGCCGCTCCACCCGGTCGAGGTCGGCGCTCCGCAGGTCCACGTGGTCGATCCGGGTGTTCGACCCCTCGGCCGCCCGGATCCGCGTGCCGTCGAACGACACCCGGAGCAGTCGGGCGTCGGCGATGTCGAGCTCGTCGATGACGCAGTCGCGGAACACGACGTCGGTGATGGTCGAGCCACGGAGGTTGACGAACCCGAGCTTCATCCCGACGAACTCGACGCCGTTCAGCCCGGCGTCGTACAGCTCGGCCGAACCGACACGACCGCCGGCGATCCGGACCTCGCGCCACGCGCTGCTCGATGCCCGGAGGACCGGGGCGTCGAGCACCTCGACGACCGAGTCCCGCACCCGGAGCCCGCGGAGGTCGGCGCCGTCGACCCGGAGCGTGCCGATCACCGACTCCTCGATCTCGACGTCCGGCAGGCGCTCCCCCACGAGGTCGAGGGTCTCGATGCGCTTGCCCTCGATACGGTCGCCCGTCAGGACGTCACCGGGCCCGGGGGTCCAGTCGTCGAGGTCGACGGGTGCGGTCAGGGTGATCCGTGGGGCGTCGGTACCGGAGCTGCGGGGCATGGGCTCAGTCTGCCGGGTGGGACCGACGTCGGAGCTCGCTGTCGAGCACGTAGTCCTTCGCGGGACCGTGTGCCTCCCACCGGACCGTCCAACCGTCGGCGTCCCCGGCGAGGACCCCCGTGTAGTCGTCCGGCGCGCACGCGTGGTCGACGCGCTCGCCCCAGACCCAGTCGTGGAAGGGCCGGCCGTCGGCGAAGAGCACCGTCCACCGGTCGTCGTCGGCTCGTCGCACGTGCAGGGTCCTCGAGACGGGCACCGTCCGGCCGTCGAAGGTCATCGTGCCCGACTCGTCCCAGCGGACCTCGTCCGGGCCGGTGCTCGTGAGGGTGGTCGTGCCGGTCACGATCCCGTCGACGCCGGCACGCCGATCGTCCACGTGGCGGCGGAGCACCCAGTCCCCGAGCAGGTCCGTCGGCAGCAGCACCCGCCCAGGCTAGCCGCGCAGGGCCTCGGCGCGGGCGCTGCGGTGCTCGTCGTCGGAGATGACACCGCGGGCGTGCAGGTCGTCGAGTTCGGCGAGCCGCTGTTCGAGGGACTTGACCGGTGCCAGCGTGGCGCTCTGCGTGGCCTGGAAGGCGAGGTCCTCCGTCAGGGTCAACGGGTTCTGGCCGCGGTTCGCCATGCGGGTGCCGCGGTACACGGCCAGGACGACCATCGTGACGATGCCGACGACGATGATCACGGCGACGACGGCGAACAGGATCTAGAACGCGTCGAACCCGGACGGGATCAACGGGTTGCTGGTCTCGGTGAAGTCGTCCCCGACTGCCATGGTTGCCCCCTCGTGCTCGTTCGGTACCGCGATCGTAGCGACATCCGCGCGAGCGAACCGCGAAGCGACCGGCGAAGTGACCGGCGCCGACCCCGCTCAGCCGCGCAGCGGCCCCGACCCCGGCACCCGCGCCCCCTCCGCGAACCCGGCCACGAGCTCGCGGAACGCGTCTTCGGAGGTGTGCCGCGCCTCCCATCCGAGCACCGACCGTGCCTTGTCCGTCCGCATCACCGGCACCTGCGCCGCGATGTCCACCCACCCGGCGTCCGTCGGCTGCAGGCGCAGGCGCCAGGTGAGCGTGACGATGCCGCGGATGAGCCACATCGGCGCCCGGATCGCCCCGAGCATCCCGAACGCCCGGGCGAGCCGAGGCGGGTTGAGCACGGGCGGGGCAGCGATGTTGAACGCTCCCCCGGCTCGTCGGTCGATCGCGCGCCAGTAGGCGTCGGCGACGTCGTCGGCGTGCACGGCCTGGAACACGAACGGCAGCGGCAGCGGCAGCACCGCCCACCGGATCCAGCGGACGATCGACATCGGCACGAGGTGGCCGAGGAAGAGCCCGCGGATCTCGGCGGCGGCGTCCCGCTGGAAGATCAACCCGGGGCGCAGCCGCGTCACCACGACGTCGGGGTGCTGCACGGCGAACCGGTCCATCGCCGCCTCGTTCGCGGCCTTGTGGATCGAGTAGGTCGCGGTCGGGATGCCGGTCGCCGGCCAGCTCTCGTCGACCGGGGTGCGTTTGCCGGCGACGTCGACCCCGCGGTAGGTGCCGACCGACGAGGCGACGACGACCTGGAGGACGCCGGCGCGGGCGACCGCTTCCAGGACGTTCGCTGTCCCGGTGACGTTCGTCCGGTACTGCGTGGGGATGTCGTGCGTCGGTTGCAGCGCCCACGCCAGGTGCACGACGGCGTCCGAGCCCTGGAACACCGCGGTGAGCTGCTCGACCGCGTCGTGCGCGCCGACGTCGACCGCGTGCCACACCGCGGACCCGTACGGCTCGGCGCGCAGGTCCGGCAGCCGTCGCGCGACCCCGACGACCTCGACCGAGGAGTCGTCGGCATCCGCGTGCGCGGCCGCCAGCCGTCGCACCACCGCCGTCCCGACGTTGCCGGTCGCCCCGACGACGACGATCCGCATCAGGCGGCGGCCAGTGCCGGGTCGAGCACGACCTTCACGCAGCCGTCCTGCTTCTTCTGGAACACCTCGTACATGTGCGGGGCGTCCTCGAGGGAGACCCGGTGCGTCGTCAGGTCGAGCGTCCCGAGCGGGTCCGAGGAGTCGGACACGAGCGGCATGATGTCGTCGATCCAACGCTTCACGTTGCACTGGCCCTCGCGGATGGTGATCTGCTTGTCGAACAGGGTCATCATCGGCATCGGGTCGGCCATCCCGCCGTAGACGCCGCTCAGCGAGACCGTCCCGCCGCGTCGGACCAGGTCGATCGCCGCGTGGACGGCGGCGAGCCGGTCGATCCCGGCGGTCTCGATCGCCTTCTGTGCGAGGGCGTCCGGCAGGAGTCCGGCTGCGCGCTGTGCGAAGCCCGCAACGGGGTTGCCGTGTGCCTCCATGCCGACGGCGTCGACGACCCCGTCCGGGCCGCGGCCGTCCGTGAGGTCGACGAGCTGTGCGATGGTGTCCTTCGTCAGGTCGAACACCTCGGCGCCGTGCTTCGACCCGAGGTCGCGGCGGACCTCCTCCGGGTCGACGGCCAGCACCCGGTAGCCGAGGTGTGCGCCGATCCGGGCGGCGAACTGCCCGACCGGACCGAGGCCGAGCACCGCGAGCGTGCCACCCTCGGGGACGTCGGCGTACTGCACGGCCTGCCACGCGGTGGGCAGGATGTCGCTGAGGAACAACCAGCGGTCGTCCGGTGTCCCGTCGTCCGGGACGACGATCGGTCCGTAGTCGGCGTGCGGCACGCGGAGGTACTCGGCCTGCCCGCCGGGCACCTGGCCGTACATCTTCGTGTAGCCGAACAGGGCCGCACCGGAGCCGTACTCCGTGACCTGGGTGGTCTCGCACTGCGACTGGAAGCCGTGCTGGCACATCCAGCAGTGCCCGCACGAGATGTTGAACGGGACGACGACGCGGTCGCCGACCTTGAGGTTCGTGACGGCGGAGCCGACCTCCTCGACGATGCCCATCGGCTCGTGGCCGAGGACGTCGCCCTTGTCGATGTACGGGCCGAGCACGCGGTACAGGTGCAGGTCGGAGCCGCAGATCGCCGTGGAGGTGATCCGCACGATCGCGTCGGTCGGCTCCTGGATGGTCGGGTCGGGGACGGTCTCGACGGACACCTTCTCGGTGCCCTGCCAGGTCAGTGCGCGCACGTCGCGTTCCTCTCGTGGTCGCTTCGGGCCGGCCGGGAGGCGCGACTCGCTTCCCCCACGTCGGTACCCGCCCGTCCCGTGGTGCGTTCCCAGCCCCGTCCGCAGCGCGCGTTCCGCGGCGGACGCGAGCCGTGCCTCCAGGCTCAGACGACGGGGTCCGCGAGGACCGCGTCGAGTACCCGCTCGTGCTCCGACCGGTCGCCCGGACCCGCACTACCGGCGAGCATGATGAGCGACTTCCAGAGCGCCCAGCCCCGTGCTCGTGCCCAGCTGTCGGCGTCGAGCCCGACGACGTTCCGGAACACCCCGCGCGCGTCCCCGTCGAGGAACGTCCACGCGAGTACGAGGTCGCACGCCGGATCCCCCACCCCGCACGTCCCGAAGTCGATGAGAGCGCTGAGTCCGCCGGAGTCGTCCACGAGGAGGTTCCCCGGCGCGACGTCCCCGTGGAACCAGACGCCCGGCCCGTCCCACGACGTCGCGACGGCCTCGTCCCAGACCCGTTCGCACACCCGACGGTCGACGGCACCACCGAGGGAGTCCAGCGCGGCGACCACCTCGGCCGCGTAGTGCGACGGGTGCGCACCGCGGTGGAAGGAGTGCGCCCCGGCGACCGGTCCGTCGCCGGCCGGGATCGCCCGCAGCTGCCGGAGCACCGCGGCGACGTCACCCGCGAACGTGCTCGGATCGAGGCCGTGCGCACGGGACGCGACCGTGCCGTCGATCCACCGACGGACCGACCACGGGAAGGGGTAGTCCTCGGTCGGGACGCCGAGGCCGACCGGTTCCGGCACGGGTACGTCGAGCCGGGGCGCGAGGTACGGCAGCACCCGCTGCTCCTTCTCGACCGCCGCGACGTACCCGGCCGCACTCGGCAGTCGGACGGACAGTCCGCCGCCCAACCGGTACGTGCGGTTGTCCCAGCCCTGTGGATCGACCTCGTGCACGGGCAGTCCGGCCCACTCGGGGAACTGGTCGGCGACCAGCCGCTCCACGAGTGCGGCGTCGATGTGCGGGCGCGGCACCTCGGTGTGCATGCCCCCAGGCTAGGCTCCGCTCATGGCCACCGTGTCCGAGCTCCTGACCGCGAACCTCCACGACGTCTTCGGGAACCGTGACGCCGCCGCCCGGAGAGCTGCGATCGAGCGTACCTACTCCCCCGAGGTGACCTTCACGGACCCCGAGGGCACCGCCGTCGGCTGGGACGCCCTCGAGCAGAAGGCCGCCGAGTTGCTCGAGAAGGTCCCGGGCGCGTTCCAGTTCGCGGAGGAGGGGCGCCGGTACGCGTCCGCGTCGCACGGGGCACTCGCGTGGGGCTTCGGTCCGGTCGGGGCGCCGGTCGTGCGGGGCATCGACGTGATCGAGGTCCGCGACGGTGTCATCGCCGCCCTGACGACGTTCTTCGCGGCGGACGCCGACCCGTCCGCCTGAGCCCGCGGAGGCCGACCCGTCCGGTCTCGCAGGGCACCGGTGGGCGTCGGTGGCCCGGTGGCCGATCGGCCATCCGGAGTCGATCGGCGGGCCGATGCGGGCGGGTGCTCCGCATCGGGAGACTGGGGGCGATGGACCACCGCACCACCCGACGCACGCTCCTGGGCGGCGCTGCCGGCGTGCTCGCGGCGACGACGCTCGCCGCGTGCGCTGCGACGAGTCGCCCGCCGGCGGCCTCGCCGACCACGCGGCACACTCCGCCCCACCCGACGGGGACCCCCACGCCGACCTCCACGCCGACACCGACGTCTCCCCCGGTCGCGCTCACCCGACGACCGTTGCCGACCGGGACCGTGACGGCGCTCCCCGAGGGGACGCCCGGCATCGCGTGGACCGTCGACGACGGCGTGAGCTCGGACGTCGTCGAGGCCTACGCCCGGTTCGCCGCCGCCACCGGGACACGCTTGACGTTCTTCGTGAACGGGGTCCGCTCGTCGTGGACCGACCACGCAGACCTCCTGCGTCCGCTGGTCGAGTCCGGGCAGGTGCAGATCGGCAACCACACGTGGGACCACCCGGCGCTCACGAAGCTCTCCGACCAGGGCATCGAGGACCAGCTCACCCGGAACCACGAGTTCATCGAACGCACCTTCGGCGTCGACGCCCGCCCGTACTTCCGACCGCCGTTCGGCTACCACGACGCCCGGGTCGACGCTGCAGCAGCCCGGGTCGGCTACTCCACGCCGCTGCTCTGGTACGGCACGCTCGCCGACTCCGGGGACATCTCGTCGGACCAGATCGTCGGGTTCGCCGAGCAGTGGTTCCTGCCCGGGCACATCGTCATCGGCCACGCGAACTTCCCCGGCACGATCGGGGCGCTGCCGCGCCTCGGGCGGCTGCTCACGCAGCGTGGGCTCGCGACCCACACGCTCGACGACGTGTTCAGTCGGTAGGTTCGGCCAGCGCGAGCAGTGCGGTCCGCGCTACGGCGAGCTCCCGGTCGTCGAGGTAGGGCTGCATCGACGTCGCCGCCGCGAGCCCCTCGGCTGCGTGCCGCACGACCAGGGACCGGTCCTCGGGCAGACCGTCGCGCGCGAAGGTCTCGCGCCAGTACCGGGCATCCGCGGCGATGACGGGTTCGACGCCGGGGACCGCGGTGAGCCCGGTCCACATCGCCGTCGGCGAGAACACCGCCATCGCGCGTTCGCTCCCGCCGCACAGCGTCCGGACGTACGCACGCAGGACCTTGCCGGCGCGGTTCTCGGCGAGGTCGACGTGCCGCATGACCTCGTCCTTGAAGGTCTCCAGCCCGTGCTCCGCGACCGCCAGCAGGAGTTCGTCCTTCGACGGGAAGTGGTGCAGCAGCCCGCTCTTCGACACCCCGGCGTCGGCGGCGATCTCGGCGACGCTCACCCGGGTGCCGCGTTCCCCGAGCAACCGTTCGGCGGCCTCGAGCACGGCCGACCGCGTGCGTTCCCGGTCGCGGGTGCCGTCAGTCATCCTGCTCACGGGTTCCATCCTGCCGGTTCGGGATCACCCGCAGTGCGACGACCGCTGCGACGGCGAGCAGGACGGCCGCGCAGACCGAGGCGAGCTGCATGCCGCCGGTGAACGCCTCGCGCGCGTGCTCGAGGAGCGGCGATGATCCGTCGAGCACCTGCGACGCACTCGCCAGCGACTCACGGACGGCGGTCCCCGCGCTGGCCGGGACGTCGAGGTTCGCCCGGTAGAACGCCGTCTGCAGCGACCCGAGCACGGCGATGCCCAGCGCCACGCCGAGCTCGTACCCGGTCTCGGAGATCGCCGACGCCGCGCCCGCCCGCTCCCGGGGCGCAGCGGCCACGACGGCGTCGGTGGCGAGCGTCATCGACACCCCGACACCGAGACCGACGACCGCCAGGGCGATCGCGATCCCCCAGTAGGTCGGCAACCCCTCGGCGAACGCGAGCCCCGCCATGCCGACGGCCGCGACCGCCAGCCCGAGGCCGATCGACCGCCCGGGGCCGACGCGGCGGGCGAGCAGGCCGACCACGGCGATGACCGCGATCGAGGCCAGGGTGGCCGGGAGCTCGGAGGCGCCGGCGAGCAGCGGCGGGAAGCCCCGCACCAGCTGCAGGTACTGCGAGAAGAAGAACAGCAGGCCGCTCAGTGCGAACACGGAGAGCGAGTTCGCCACCACGGCACCGGAGAACGCCGGGATCCGGAAGAGCTGCAGGTCGATGAGCGGTGTCGCCAGGCCCTTCTGTCGACGGACGAACCACCAAGCCGCGGCGATGCCGACGAGCGCAGCGACCGGGACGGTCCAGTCGGCCCCGTGCCCGACGAGGTGCTTCACGGCGTACACGAGCGGCACGATCGACAGCACCGACAGGACGGCCGAGAGCAGGTCGATCGGCGTCCGCGCACCACCCCGGGACTCGGGCAGCAGGATCGCCCCGGCGACGACGATGACCACGATCACGGGGATGTTGATGAGGAACACGGACCCCCACCAGAAGTGCTCGAGCAGCGCTCCGCCGACGAGTGGTCCGGCCGCGGCGCCACCTGTCGCACCGGCGGACCACACCGCGATGGCGGTCGTGCGCTGCCGGGCGTCACGGAAGACCGCACGGACGAGGGACAGCGTCGACGGCATGAGCGTCGCGCCGGCGATGCCGAGCAGGACCCGTGCGGCGATGAGGAGCTCGGGCGTGGTCGCGAACGCCGCCGCGGCCGAGGCCAGCCCGAACGCGATCGACCCGATGAGCAGCAGGCGCTTCCGCCCGATCCGGTCGGCGACGTTGCCCATCGTCACGAGCAGCCCCGCGAGCGCGAAGGAGTAGACGTCGCCGATCCAGAGCACCTGCGTCGCCGTCGGGTCGAGGTCGGCGGTGAGCGACGGGACCGCCAGTGCCAGCACGGTGCCGTCGATCGCGAGCAGCACGACGGCGAGGGTGAGCACACCGAGGCCCGCCCACTCCCGAGCGGTGGCGCGGTGGATCGGCATCGTGCTGGTCTGCGTCATGCCGGTACTCTAACCGACCATGTGGTCTGTCCAGCCGACTGCACAGTCCGTGATCAGGATCCGCCGGTCAGTCGCGCAAGCGGTCCCGCTCAGCCGCCGGCAGGTGCTCGGTCGCGGTCTGGCGCGCAGCGGGCGTCAGGAACCGACCGCTCCGCTCGAGGAACGCCACGAGCGCCGCCTCGGACGCACGCTTGCCGGTCTCCCGCAGCACCCACCCGAGCGCGGACTGCACCGTCTCGCTGCGCTCCCGGACGAGTCGCCCCGCGATCGCGAGCGGGACCTCGGCGTCGCCGCGCTTGGCGAACGCCAGGGTCGCCACGACGGCGATCCGGCGCACCATCGCCACGTCGGACTTCACGAGCGCGAAGAGCGGCCCGGTCGACCCGCCGACCAGCGGTGCCCCCACGAGCTCCTCCGCCCCGAGGTCCACGAGTGCCGTGTCCTCGAACCGCTCCGCCTTCGCCGCCGCCAGGTACTCCTTGGTCAGCTCGGTGTCCGGACGTTCCCGAGCGGCCTGCACGAGCAGCAGCACCGCGACCAACCGCGCCCCGGGGTCATCGCTCCACAGCAGCGCTGACCGCTCTCCCTCGTCGAGGTCGGCGAACTGCCGCGCGACCCTGCGGGCCGCCGCGACGTCACCGTCGGTCCGTGCGAACGCCGCGAGCACGGCCTCCGCATCAGCACGGCCCCGTCCACCACCGGCCGGGAGGCGCGTCACGCGACCTCCCCGTCCGTCGCCTCGTTCCGTGGTGCGGTCCGACGACCGCGGCGCAGGACGATGACCGCGACGACCACCAGGAACGCCGCGAAGAGCCAGGTGCCCACCTGCGGGTCGACGAGGCGGGCGATCCACGCGCCTCCAGGCGAACACACCGCGGCCGTGAGCCCGACGGTCAAGCCGACCCGCAGGTCGACGGCACGGCGGCGCAGGTTCGCCACCGTGCCGGACACCGACGTGGGCACCATCGTCAGGAGGGACGTGCCCTTCGCGAGCAGGTCTCCGGCGCCGAGCACGACCTCGAGACCAGGCACGATGACGACACCGCCACCCACCCCGACCAGCCCGGACAGGACGCCGGACAGCAGGCCGAGCAGCAGGAGAACGATGGCCTCGACGACACCGAAGTGGACGTCACCACCGCGCGTCGGCACCGTCGTGAACAGCGAGACCAGCACGACGGCGATGAAGCCGACGAAGATCCACGGCAGGACCCGCAGCGGGAGTGCACGCAGCAGCCGCGCGCCGATCGGGGCGCCGACCACGCTGCCGACCGCCAGCGTGAGTGTCGCGAGCCAGTGCACCTCGCCCTGCGCGGCGTAGGTGATCGCACCGACCACGGCCGCGGGAGCGATCGCCACGAGCGACGTCGCGGACGCACGGCGTTGGTCGAGGTGCAGGAACGCCATCAGTGCCGGCACGACGATGACCCCGCCGCCGACCCCGAACAGGCCGGAGAGCACCCCGGCGACGATCCCGATCGCGACCAGCACGACCACCTGCCCGCGGCGCTTCTCCATCACGCCAACCCTACGGCCGGCACGGCGACCGAGCGACGGGGTGGCGCGTGGTACTGGAGTATCAGTTCGCCTAGGCTGGCTCCGGGGTCGCGCGTCGCCGGGCGTCTGACCCCGGGCAAGGTTGAAGCCCACCACCGCGGCAACGGTGATGGGCTTCGATTTGCTCTCCGAGTGGAGTGCCAACGGGACCAGAGGCGTCCCGAGCGCGAACGCTCGGGACCAGCATACGTGACCCCGGTCACGCGTGCACCCCTCGGCACTTCCGCTCCTCGTGTCCGCCGGCGCTGACACCGGAGGTGGTCTCGATGTCGAACGACAACGGGTCCGAGCCCAGGCGTCGAGTGTCCTGGCTGGGGATCGCGAGCTTGCTCGTGGCCGTCACCAGGCTCGTGCTCGACCTCTGGCGGAAGGACTGGGACAGGCGGCCCGCACCCACGGGTGCGGGCCGTTCGGGTTCGGCCCGCACCCGTGGTCAGGAGCAGGAGTCGTCGGCCGTCTCGTCCGTCGCACCGACGTCCACCCTCGACACGGAGGTCCCGTCGGCCGGGACCTGGAAGACGATGAGCCGCCCACCGTCCGGGACGGCCTAGAAGGTGTCACCTGACAGAAGTCGTTTATCGCGGTGTCGTCACCGGAAGTGCAGGACCTTCAGCGGGTCCACGAGCGTCGCACCCTGCCGGACCTCGACGTGCACGTGCGGGCCGGTGGACTGCCCGGTGTTGCCGGACTTCGCGATCTCGTTCCCCTTCGACACGATCTGTCCCTTCTTCACGCCGATCTTGCTGAGGTGCGCGGTGAGGACGGTCGTGGTGCCGTAGGTCACGACGACGTAGTTGCCGTAGGACGGGTTGTTCGCGACGGCACTCGTGACCGTCCCCGTCGCCGAGGCGTACACGGGGGTGCCGGTGCCGACCGCCGCGTCGGTGCCCTGGTGGTAGCGCGGGACGTGCCCGGCGCCGCGGTCGTCCCCGTACTTGCCGGAGATCTTCGTGCTCGCGACCGGCCAGAGCAGCCCGGTGACGGGGCGGGTCGACCACGCGCGGGTGTCGGTCTTGCCGTAGACGACGACGTTCCCGTCGACCTGCACGAGGAGCTTCCCGGCCCCGGCCTTGCTCGAGTGGCTCGCCCACAGCGCCTTGTTGGTGGCGGAGTACACGACGAAGTTGCCGTCGGTCTGCACGGCCGCGTAGGCCCCGGGGTTCCCGCCGGTCTTCGTCGCCCAGACCGCCTTGCCGTTGACGGCCTGGACGAGGATCCCGTCGGTGCGCATGGTGAGGGTCCGGCTCTGCGACGCGTCGGAACGCAGGACGGTGCCGGGCAGGATGACGTTCCCGGCAGCGACGCTGTCCTGGTAGCTGGGGAACTCGATGATGTTCTGCTTCTTGGTGTTCGTCATGCGCATGGTGCCGTCGGCGCGGATGCCGAAGTCGCGGCCGACCTGCCCGGCACCGCCCCAGAGCGCAGCACGCGAGGTCCCGTACCAGATCGCCAGCGTGCCGTTCGTCCGGATCTGCGCGGACGCCCCCGGCTTCCCGGCGGTGTTCGACGCCCACAGGACCTTGCGGCCGATCCCGTACTCGACGAGGTTGCCGTCGCCCTGCATGACGAGCTGGAACTGCCCGTTGACCGAGGTGATCGAGTCCCCCGGCCAGAGCGTCGTGCCAGCGGGAGCCGCACCCTTGTAGACCGCGGGCGCGGCGGTGGCGGGCGCCGCGGTGCCCACGAGTCCGGCCGCGACGGCGGTGACCGCGAGGGCGGTGGCGAGCAGACGGAGACGCACTGGTCGTGCGACCGGACGTGCCGTGGACGTGGTGCTGCGCATGATTCCCCTGACCTGTGACCGCCGGACGACGATCGGAGCGTGGCGATCACGCCCCTGCGCGATCGTTCGGCAGCGCGCTCTCGACACGCCGCCGAACGATGGTCACTTGTTCAGGGAGACTGCACAACCCCCTTGACACCGCGGGGAGGGCCCCAGTTCCAGGGGGCCGCCATGCGTCACGGCACCTGGAAGAACTCCTTGGGGGTGGCCAGGAGCGCCTCGAGCTTGTGGAAGGACTGCGTCCAACCGGCGATGTTCATGTCCCGCATGACCTCCGGGAACGGACCCTGGGTGAGGGTGACGATCGTGCCGTCGCCGTCCTCGGCGAACTCGAGCGTGAGGGACAACAGTGTGCCGTCCTCGACACCCGGGATGCCGTGGGCGGTCGAGGTGCCCACGATGACGCGGTTCTCCTCGATCTCCTGCAGGACGGAGGTGACGGGCGACGACCACGCCGGGTTGTCGTTGTTCACCATCGTCAGGTTCCAGGCACCGCCGACCCGGGCGTCGACCTCGACCGTGGCGACGGGGACGTGGAAGCCGAGCGGGCCGAACCAGAGCGCGAGCAGCGCCGGGTCGACGAAGGCGCGGTAGACCTCGGTGACGGGGTACGCGAACCGGTGGGTGGTGTGGGCGGTGAACTGCTCGGTCATGACTGCTCCTGCGGGTCGGTGGTGACGGTGGGGGTGGGTGTGGCACTGGACGCACTGACCACGCGGGCGTGGTCGCGCTGGGAGGCGAGCACTGCCTCCAGGCTGTCGAACCGGCGGTCCCAGACGGGCTGCAACCCGCCCAGCCACGTGCCGAGTTCGTCGACGGCCTCCGGCCGGAGACGGCACGTGCGCCAGGTGCCGTGCCGTTCCCGGGTGATGAGCCCCGCGCGTTCGAGGACACCGAGGTGCCTCGAGATCGCGGGGGCACTGACGTCGAACGGCGCGGAGAGCTCGGTGACGGTCGCCTCGCCCTTCCCGAGCCGCTCCACGATGCGGCGACGGATGGGATCGGCGAGCGCCGACAGGACGACGTCGATGCGGTCGGTGTCCATCGTCGCTCCTTGGTGAACTTCCCGGTTAATTAACCGATTCGTTCACTATGGCCTCGATCGCGCAGAACCACAAGCACCAGTTCCAGCATGCAGTATTCTGCCGTACACTTGCACTTGTGATGCGAACCCGACTGCTCAGCACGCTCCTCCCCGCCGCCGCGCTCCTCGTGGCGCTCACCGCCTGCAGCACCGGCGGCGCACCCGCGGCACCGACCGACGAACGCAGTGCGAGCGCGTCGGCCGATCCGACCTCGCCGCCCGCGTTGCGCCCGGGCTGGGACGCGACCGCCGGCACCATCACGCTCGGCGAGGGCCCCACGCGCATCGACGTCTGGTTCGACCCGATGTGCCCGTACTGCAAGCAGTTCGACGAAGCGCAGCGCGATGCCCTGACCGACTGGTCGACACGGGACGGCTCGCAGGTCGTCCTGCACCCGCTCACCTTCCTCGACCGCGTCGCACAGGGTTCGGCGTACTCGACGCGCGCCGCCACCGTGCTCGCCGCGGCCGCGGAACAGGACCCGGCTGCGGTGCTGCCGATCCTGCTCGACCTGTACGACCGTCAGCCGGCGGAGCAGACCGCGGGGTTGGACGACGACGCCCTCCGCGCGATCGCGAAGGCCCACGGGGTCGACGCGGCGAAGGCGCTCGCGGACCGGCCGTGGGACGCCACGTTCCGGAAGCTGTCGGCCGAGGCGTTCAGCGGCCGCGACGCGATCACCGGTACCCCGACGATGCGTGTCGACGGACGCGAGGTCCCCAGCGGGCAGCTCTACGAGACCGACCTCCGGAAGCAGGTCGACACGTACCTCGACCAGCACTGACCGCGTCAGCGGAACCGTGACGGCGGCGCCCCGAACGCCTTGGAGAACGCGGCGGTGAACGCCGCCGGGGTCGCGTAGCCGAGCCGCCCCGCCACGTCGGTCACGCTGGCGCGTCGGAGGGCCGGGAGGCTCGACAACAGTCGAGCGCGGACGCGCCAGCCCGCGGGCCCCACGCCCGTCAGCGCGCGGAACCGCCGGTCGAGGGTGCGTTCGGACACGGCCGCCGCCCGCGCCCAGTCCGCGTTCGTCACGTGCACGTCGGGGGCTGCGAGGTACGCCCGGCAGAGCTCGCGCAGCACCCCGGACGGCGGCAGCGAGACGCTGAGCGGGATCGGTGCGACGCGCTGCAGTTCGTGGAGGGCGAGCCGGACCAGTGCCCCGTCGCGGCCGTCCTCGTCGTAGGGGACCTCGAGGGCGTTCGTCGCGCGCAGCACCTCGCGGAGCAACGGTCCGACCTCGACCACGGTGCACGTCGTCGGCCACCACGGGACCGCGTCCGGTTCGATGTACAGGCTCCAGGTCGCGACGTCCAGCATCCGGACCTCGTGCGGGACACCGGCCGGGATGAGCACCGCGCGGTCGGTCGGCACGGTCCAGGAACCCTCGTCCGTCTCGACGAGCATGACCCCGCTCGCCCCGTAGAGCAGTTGCGCCCGGCGGTGGGCGTGCCGGGCGAGCAGGTGGTCCGGCGGGTAGTCGGTGCCGATCGGCAGGACGTCGACCGGCTGGTCGTCGAGGTCGGCCACGGAGACGTTGCGCACCCCGCAAGGCTAGGTCTCGAAGGAAGTTGCCGCACATTCGATCGTGCGACTGCCCGTGCGCCGCTGGGATGGAGGCATGTCGTTCCTCGTGCTCACCCTCGTCGGTGTCCTGGTGGGCCTCACCACCGTCCTGTTCGGCTTCGGCGGCGGGTTCGTCACGGTGCCGATCGTCACCGTGGCGGATGCGGCGCTCGGTGGTGACGCCGTCCGGGTGGCGACCGCGACCTCGGCGCTCGTCATGCTCGTGAACGCCGCCGTCGCCACGGCGTCCGCCCGCCGCGGCACGCTCGCACCGCTGCGGGGGCGGACCGGGCTGTTCGTCCTGCTCGGCCTCGGCGGAGCGGTGGGCGTCGCTGCCGCCCGCTCCGCGCCGGACGCACTGCTCCGATGGGGCTTCGTCGCCTACCTGGCGGTCACGGTGCTGGACCTGCTGCTCCGCCCCGGGTTCCTCCGCCCGGCTGGGTCCCGGGACCTCGAGCACCGGCGCACCGGCGTGCCGACCGCGCTGGGCCTGCCGATCGGTGCCGTGGCGGCGTTCCTCGGAGTCGGCGGCAGTGTGATGACCGTGCCGATGATGCGGCGAGCCGGCAGCACCATGACCGCTGCGGCCACCCTCGCCAACCCGCTCACCCTCGCGATCACGCTGCCCGCCGCGGCCGTGACGCTGCTCGTCCCAGCGACCGGACTGCACGGCGCGGACGCGGCCGTCGGGCTCGTCGGCGCGGTGCACGTCCGGGCCGCGACAGCGCTGCTCCTCGGCGCGATGCCCGTCATCGTCCTGCTCCGCCGCCGTCCGCCGCGCCTGCCCGAGACCGTGCACGCCTGGGGGTACCTCGCGCTGCTCGTCGCCGCCGGAGTCGCCGTGGCTGCGGGGTGAACCGCCCGACGAGGACAGGATGGGACCATGCCGACGCCGAACCCCGCCTTCGTCCCCCCTGCCGTCCACACCACCCGGCCGGACATCCGCGGCACGTTCGGCACGGCCGCCTCGACGCACTGGATCGCCACGGCGACGGCGCAGTCCGTGCTCGAACGCGGCGGGAACGCCTTCGATGCGGCGACCGCGGGAGCCTTCGTGCTCCAGGTCGTCGAGCCGCACCTGAACGGCCCGGGCGGTGACCTGACCGCGGTGTTCGCGACCGCGACGAACCCGACCCCGACGGTCCTCGTCGGCCAGGGTCCGGCTCCGGAGGGCGCGACCCCCGAGCACTACCGGGCCGAGGGACTCGACCTCGTCCCCGGATCCGGCGCCCTCGCCGCCGCCGTCCCCGGCGCCGTCGACGCGTGGCTCCTGCTCCTCCGCGACCACGGCACGTGGGAACTCGCCGACGTCATCGCGCCGGCCGTCGGCTACGCGCGCGACGGTCACCCCGTCACACCGGCGGTGGTCCGCACGATCACGACCGTGCAGGGACTCTTCGAGGAGCACTGGCCCACGTCCGCCACCCAGTGGCTGCCTGGAGGCACGGTGCCGGTCCCCGGCGACCTGGTGCGCAACGAGGCGCTCGCCTCGGTGTTCGACCGGCTCGTCGCCGCCGGCGACGGCGCCGGCAGCCGTTCCGCCCGCATCGACGCGGCACGGACCGAGTGGGCCGAGGGCTTCGTCGCGGAGTCGATCGACCGCTTCGTGCGCGAACCGCACCGGCACTCGTCCGGCACCGACCACGCCGGGGTGCTCCGCGCGTCGGACCTGGCGGCGTTCCGGGCGTCGTACGAACCCGCCACGACGGCCGAGTTCCGCGGGTGCACGATCGCGAAGACCGGACCGTGGGGGCAGGGTCCGGCGCTCCTGCAGACCCTCCGGCTGCTCGAACCGCTCGACGATGCCATGCTCGACCCGTCGACCGAGCTCGGCGCACACACGATCGCCGAGGCGCAGAAGCTCGCCCTGGCCGACCGCGAGGCGTTCTACGGCGACGGCGACGTCCCGCTCGACGTGCTGCTCTCCGACGCCTACACCGACGAGCGTCGAGCGCTGATCGGCGACCGGGCCTCCGCCGAACTGCGGCCCGGGACCGTCGCCGGGGTCGAGCACGCGATCCCGCCGGTCCGGACGCCCGACGAGGCCGTGCGGCTCGGGACGGCAGCCGCGCAGGGGGTCGGCGAGCCGACCGTCCGCGTGACCCCGGTCGAAGATCGCGGTGAGCCGTTCGTGGCCCCGGACGGCGAGACCCGCGGCGACACCGTCCACATCGACGTCGTGGACCGTTGGGGCAACATCGTCAGCGCGACGCCGTCCGGCGGCTGGCTGCAGTCCTCACCGACGATCCCGGAGCTCGGGTTCTGCCTCGGCACCCGGCTGCAGATGACCTGGCTCGAGGAGGGCACCGCCTCGACGCTCCGTCCCGGCGAGCGCCCCCGCACCACCCTGACGCCCACGCTCGTGCTGCGTGACCGCGCACCCGTCCTGGCCCTCGGCTCACCGGGCGGCGACCAGCAGGACCAGTGGCAGCTGCTGTTCCTGCTGCGGTGGATCGTCGGCGGCTACTCCCCGCAGCAGGCGATCGACGCCCCGGCGATGCACACGACGTCGTTCCCGGGGTCGTTCTGGCCGCGCACGTGGGAGCCCGCGGGAATCGTGGTCGAGGACCGGCTCGGTGACGAGGTCATCGCCGGACTCGAGGCCCGCGGCCACGTCGTCACCCGCGCAGGCGACTGGGCGCTCGGTCGGCTGACGTGCGTGACCCGTGACCCGGAGACCGGGGTGCTCGGCGCCGCCGCGAACTCCCGCGGCGCGCAGGGCTACGCGGCCGGGCGCTGACGTCGTCTGCGGGCGGCCCGGATCCAGCGCACGAGGTTCACGACGGGGTAGGCGAGCGTGAGCAGCGCGACCACGGCCATGCCGAGCGCGGCGACCCACGCTGGATCGGGCTGCACCGTGATCCGGACGATCTGGACGACCGCGTTCACGCCGACCGCGGCCAGCACGACGGACGCGAGGATGCGCCACACGAGGCCGAGGCGTGTCATCGGCTGCTCCGCGTCGGCGCCGTGGTCCGGAGGCGTGTAGGCGAACCCGACGCTGCCGGGAGCGGCGTTCGCGATGCTCATGCGGGTCGTCGCCTCATCGTCGAGACGCGGGGGCCGGTAGCGTTCCGGCTCTTCCGGCACGGTGACTACCGCTTCGCGCGGACCCACCGCACGACGTTGACGATCGGGTACGCCAGCGCGAGGCCGGCCAGGACGAGCAGCGCGAGTGCACCGACCCAGGCGCCGCTCGCCCCGTCGACGTTGGCGGTCTGCCACAGCGGGACGGACCGCACGATCGCGTTGATGCCGATGGCGGCGAGCACGAGCGACGCGACGATCCGCCAAACAAGTCCGGCCCGGCTGACCGGGACGGTTTCGGCCGCTCCGGCGCCGGCGGTCGGGGCGTCGTACGGGAGGCCCATCGTGACGCCAGCCGTAGCGCCGTCGCCCGAGTTGCGCGGCCGTGCGACTGCTTCGGTGTACTCCGGATTCTTCGCCATGATCGGCTCCCACCCCGGCGCGCCCCTCGCACCGTGTGCCCACGATACCCGGGTGGCCGCCGAGCGGACGGAACCGTTACCGGATCGTCAGACGGCGACGGCGGACGGCACGACGACCGCCCGCCCCGAGAGCTCGCCGGCCTCGAGCTTCCGGTACGCCTCGAGCGCGTCGTCCAGCGCGTACCGCTCGACGTCCGGAACGATCTGCCCGGCGCGGTACATGGCGACGACCTCGTGCAGGTCCTCGATCGTGCCCCAGTAGGTGTTCGTGATCGTCGACTCGTACGGCGTCGCGAAGAAGTTCCACTCGGTGGTGCCGCCGGCGATCCCGACGACGGTGAAGCGACCACCGATGGCCATCGACGCCTGGGCGACCCTGATCGTGGGGGTGGCGCCGACGAAGTCGAACGCGGCGTCGACTCCGCGACCGCCGGTGATCTCGCGGATCGCCGCGGCCTGGTCCGGACCTCCAGGCACGGTGATCGCCCCACGCGCGGCGGCGCGGTCCATGGCGTCCTGCTTCGTGTCGGTCGCGATGACCGTGGCACCGGTGAGGGCGGTGAGGATCTGCACGGCGATCTGCCCGAGGCCGCCGAGTCCGACGACGAGGGCGTACTTGCCGCCACCCGCCAGGTTCGGCAGCGCGGCCTTGATCGCGTGGTACGGCGTGAGGGCGGCGTCGCTGAGCGGCGCAGCAGCGACGGGGTCGGCGTCACCGAGCGGCACGAGGTTGCGAGCCGGGACGGCGACGTACTCGGCCATGCCGCCGTCGCGCCCGAGGCCGATGCCCGCGTACGGGTTGGTGGCGGCGTTCTCGCAGTAGGTGTCCTGCCCCTTGGAGCAGTACGAGCAGTGCCCGCAGCCGACCGGCCCGTAGACGAGGTACGCGTCGCCCACCGTGAAGCCCGAGACGCCGTCGCCGAGTTCCTCGACCCAGCCGGAGTTCTCGTGGCCGAGGACGAACGCGGGCGCCTGCGCGCCCGGCTGCCCCTCCTGGAACTCGCGGTACACGGCGACGTCGGAGTGACAGGCGCCGGCACCGGCGACCTTGAGCAGCACCTCCCCCGGGCCCGGAGTGGGCTTCGGGACCTCCGTCAGGGACGGGAAGGTCTGGTACTGCTCGAACACGACGGCGCGCATGGTGGGTCTCCTTTGAACTGCTCCTACGCTACACCTGTCGCCTAAAACGCCGATCACGGAAGCTGCGTCTTCCCCGTGAGCGGGTTGCGAGAACGAGCGTTCTCCGCTTGACTCAGCGGTGACGGTCCCGTTCGGGACCACTCCCCACTCGAAAGGAGCGGCCATGCCCACGCGCACCGCACGCACCGCCTGGAACGGCGGCCTGAACGACGGCTCCGGCCAGGTCGAACTCTCCAGCTCCAAGGTCGGCACCTACGACGTCTCGTTCCCGAAGCGCGCCGCCGAGGACGCCGACGGCACCACCAGCCCCGAGGAGCTCATCGCCGCAGCGCACTCCGCCTGCTACGCCATGCAGTTCTCCGCGATCCTCGGTGAGGCCGGCGGCACCGTCGAGGCCCTCGACGTCAAGGCCGACGTCTCCCTCGGCCCGGACACCGCCGGCGGCTTCAAGCTCACCGGCATCGTCCTCACCGTCAGCGGTGAGGTCTCCGGCATCGACGAGGCCACCTTCCGCAAGGCCGCCGACGACGCGAAGGCGACGTGCCCCGTCAGCAAGGCGCTCACCGGCGTCGACATCACGCTGAACGCGACGCTCGAGCAGTAGACAGCACCAGCGAACGGACTGGAGGCGCGGTGCA